>Ga0265797_10000043_pt1 | contig 286778 bp, 257 predicted proteins | sample P2T30metagenome_FD_192433 | JGI IMG/M metagenome (GOLD analysis project Ga0265797, IMG submission 192433) | Plant litter microbial communities from East Loma Ridge, Irvine, California - P2 T30 | ecosystem: Environmental > Terrestrial > Plant litter > Unclassified | place: USA: California... | reverse complement strand
ACTATGTTGTATCGCTCGACGGACTGCCTCTGTCGTGCGGGCGCTGCCGTGCAGAACCTGTCCCATAATGCGTCCTTCCAAGCTTGCGCCGATGATGCACCATCAAAGTCCGGGATCAAACACCTAGAGACCAATCGAAAATTGAGTTGAGCGATTTCAGCAGCTTGTAATCCATCGGGGGTTGCGAAGACCACGAAGATCACATGGGCTGGACTGAAACCGCTCGGCGGGAGCATGACAGAAGACGGCTGCGCTACGCAAGCGACCGCACCGACGAGGAGCGGGTGATTATCGCCCCGCTGCTGGCACGGCGGACGAAGGTGGGCCGCCCGCGGCTTCATCGGGGACGGGACTTGTGGAACGTGATTCAGTATCTCGCGGCGACGGGGTGCCAGTGGGCCGAACTGCTAAAGGATTTTCCGCCGTTCACGACGGTGCAATACCATGTCTACCGGATGCGCGACTGCGGCCTGCTCGACGCGGTGGGCGCGCTGTTGGTGACCTGCACACGGGTTGTCGAAGGCCGCAAGGCCGAACCAACTGCGGGCATCATCGATCGCCAGCCGGTGGAAACGACCGAGGCTGGTGAGCCGCGCGGCTATGATGCCGGCAAGAAGATCAAGGGACGCAAGCGCCACATTGTTGACCGACACGGTCGGCAACACGCTCGACGGTCTGGTCCACCCGGCGGACATCCAAGACCGAAACGGCGCGCCCGGCCTCATCGAACGATGCCACGACGCCTATCCCTCGCTTGCCCGCTGCTTCGCCGATGGCGGCTATGCCGGGCAAAAACTGGAAACCGCCATTGCAAATCTCGATCGGCTCGCCATCGAGATCATCAAACGGTCAGACACCCCAAGCTTCGTCGTTCTACCCCGCCGCTGGGTGGTCGAGCGCACCATCACCTGGCTCAACTGATGCCGACGTCTCGCCAGGGATTGGGAGGCTTCCACCGCCTCGTCCGAAGCCTGGTTCGTCATCGCATCCATCAGGCGAATCACCTGCCGCATCGCCAAGCTCGAATTATGAGTCGGCCTCTTAATATAGGATGCTAATCTGCATTAATCGAAGTGGCGTCTTCAAAGTTTTTTGGATACTTCCCGAGCCACAACACTGGGGGGAAGGTTGATGGATAAGCTGGGTTTCGAGGTCGCTCAAGGCGTAGGAAAATCTACGGAGGGCTTCAGGGTGCATGCTCTTGACGGGCTTCGTGGGTGGGCCTCACTTGCAGTTGCCTCGTTCCATTTAGTCGTTCTGCCGCTGGGGATCTATGTACCGGGCTTGATGCGGCCCATACCCTACGCGTTCGCCAACGGCGAACTTGCGGTAACAATATTTTTCGTGATGTCCGGTTTGGCACTAAGTATACCATTTTGGAAATCGTCGACATATACGTCAGTGTTAAAGCTATCCTCAGCCCGTTATATTAGAATAACAATTCCCATAATTGGTGCGTGCTTTCTGGCAAACGCCATGATCTACGTATTTGGAAACCATGCCTCGCTGGCTGGGCGCATCCTCGATAGTCCGATGTACATGAAATTTGACCAAGGTTTCCTGCCGTGGCTGCACGTTGCATTTTACTCAACGGTTTTAGTTTATATCCATCCTGATAATCACACTCCGATCCCTTTCCTTTGGACTATGCGGACTGAGTTGTTCGGGTCATTTTTCCTGTTCGTAACCTTTCTCGTGGGACTGCGAACCTCGCATGTCCGATCCGTACTTTTCGTATCTTTAGTATTTCTGGCAGCGATAGGACTAAACTTGGCCGCCTTTTTTGTTGGAGCACTGGTTGGCTACCTTTTGGTGCGAACCGACGCCCTGCGGCCTAGTCCGAGCCGCGTTGTAAGTGTGGCTGGTGCTGCTGCGATACTGGCGATGATTTTCGTAATGAATGCGCTTAGAAATTCTGGGCATTCTGGCGTACTCGTAACAACCATTTTCGCCACCGCAATCATCGTGGTGGCATTGAAAAGCTTAGCCGTTCGTCAGTTTCTATCTAACCGTTTATCTCTTTTTCTCGGTGCTGTGTCGTTCCCGCTCTACCTCACGCACTACGTTGTTTTCACCGCCGCTATTCCGGCAGCGATCATTGCCGCTGATGAACAGGCGGTACTCACGCCCTGGCTGGCGCTCCTAATCTCGGTGTCTGGTGTAGCCCTAGCCCTAGGCGTGGCAGTCGTCTTTATGCCAGTGGAACGGTTCTCTATCAGTCTCAGCCGCCAGTTCAGCACTTTTGCAACAGCGAGGGTCCAACGAATTTTCCCGCGGCGCTTCTTCATTTCAGAGAGCGGGAATGCTGTGGATATCGGCCGCTAGATTGCCGATCCTGCAAGGCTTCCCTTTTTCGACTTCACAACATTTCCCCCGCCGAGTGCTGCCACAGCTTGCACTCTGCTGGAGCGGCCTAGCACCTTCAATTGCGATGTCAGTCCTTATTCGTCCGGCAGCCCCGGCTGGCGCAGGATCCCACGAAAGGCCGCCCGCGTGTTTTGCGAGCGGCCAATGTCGTTCTCGCGGTCGCTGCATTCCCACAACGGGACATTCGCGGCCGGCATAGCGGACGTCCGAAAGCGGTCGCTCCGCGATCGCCCACCTCCTGACATACGTTTTCCAGCGCGCTACCTTCGCGGAAGGCGCCCTTTGCAGGACCATCTGATCAAAAATCGCCATTTTTCAACGCTGATAGTAAAGCTGACCTCAGCAAGGTCGTTATCTCGTTCGTGCTTGATGACATTCCGTCATGAAGCGTTAGCTGGACCGCCAAATTATGAGCGTCATCAACACGAACACCGGTGCCCTCCGCGCGCAGAACGCTTCGCGTCTCGGTGCCGCCATGCAGGCAACCGCAACAGAACGCCTGTCCACCGGCAAGCGCATCAACTCGGCCAAGGACGACGCCGCCGGCCTCGCCATCGCCAATTCCATGACCTCGCAGATCAAGGGCATGAACCAGGGCATCCGCAACGCCAACGACGGCATCTCGCTGGCGCAGACCGCGGATGGCGCACTGGCCGAAGTCACCAACGTCATGCAGCGCATCCGCGAACTGGCCGTCCAGTCGAAGAGCGGCACCTACGGTACTGACGACCGCGCCAACATCCAGTCGGAAGTCACCCAACTGGCGGCACAGGCCAAGTCGATCGTTTCGGACGCCAAGTTCAACGGCGTCGCCCTGTTCACTACGGGCAGCGCGACCAGCTCGTCTTCCGACGTGTTCACCATCCAGACGGGCGCGGACTCCGGTGACACGATTGCCATCACCAAGGCCAATGTGGATGTCACCAACTTCGACTCTTCGGGCATGGACGTCACCACGGCGACCGACGCTTCGGACACGATGGGCAATGTGGACAAGGCGTTGAAGCAGATCGCCACGGCCCGCGCAGGCCTGGGTGCTTCACAGAGCCGCCTCGAATCGCTGGTCAACGTCCAGTCCTCGAATGTGACCAACCTCTCCGATGCTCGCAGCCGCATCGAGGACACGGATTACTCGACGGAATCGACGAACCTCGCCAAGGCCGGCATCCTGGCACAGGCATCCACCGCGATGCTGGCACAGGCCAACCAGTCGCAGCAGGGTGTTCTCAGCCTCCTGCGCTAAGTCCCTTTCCTAGGGTAGCCGAAAAGGCCCCGGCGTGTCCCTTCCAGAACGCCGGGGCCTTCGTGCGTCCAACCTTGTGTGCCACGCGAACAAAGCCACGCGTTGGTCAAAACTGATGCAATCTGGCGTTCACGATCAACGAGGCGCGCGGCGCGGACCTGCGGTGCCAGCAAGCCCGTTGCGCGGGAAAAGTCAGCGATACGAGTGACGATACCCCGGCAGCCTGTGTCCGGCCACGCAGGCCGGTAAAGAACGCAAATGTCAAACTGGAGGGCTGGCCGACCTTCTACGTTTACGTTGCGACCGCTTTGCTGACCGGGGACGCAAAGACGGCATGGGAACATTTGGGAGGCCCTGGCGGCCATTCGGCTGGTAGCCCCTTCAGAACCTTAGACTAGATGTACAAACCACCATTCGATATGGGTCAAATGCTCGCGCCGAAGCGCGCTGTGATGCGGGATAAATCACGATGGCATTCGATATTCTCGGCACACCAGGGAACGACACGTTGCGTGCTGAGAACGGCATAGACACTCGTCTGCTGGGTGACGCGGGTGCCGATCGGCTGCTCGGCGCAGCTAGCGCTGACATGGCCTATGTTGGCGGAGCCGGCATCGACACGGCATATTTAGCCGGATCGGTCGGCGAGTACTACAATATCGGGCAAGCCGTACAGCGCGATGGCGAGCTCTTCAATGTCCTGCTGTCACGGAACGGCTCTGGTAATCAGTATATTGCCGTCAGCACGGAAAGCGTGAGCTTCCAGTCGGGAGAAACCGTCGCAAACGATGCCAACGGCTTGTCTTTGGTCACGAGCGCGGGTGGTTTTGGGAACGAGACGTTGGTGGTTCCGCGCGACGATAGCACGCTGTGGCTGGCGGGTGGCACTGGCTTCGATACGGTCAATCTGAACGGTAACCCGTCAGATTATACGCTTAGTCGCGTTCCCAACCTCTTTTTCGATGGTTCATCGAATGCCGATGCTGGCGCATATGTGTTGACCGCCGTGAACGGTAGCGGATCTTACACCTTCGACACAGCGATCGATAGCATTCACTTTCTGTTTGGACAGACGTCTACCCTAACCGAATTGTCCAAATATGTAACGGGCAGCTCTATTCTGCAGATCGGAACGAATCGGAACGACTTCCTAGTTCAGGGCACGCAGGACGGCTATCGGGCTTTTGCCGGTTTGGGGGGGTATTGATCGCTTGTATCTGAACGGAAATGTGCACGACTACACAATACGGGCTTACTCGGCGACGGTTTCGTATTCCGGTTTACCCGAGGGTCCTCGCAGCTCCAGCGGATATGAAATAATCGCGAACAACGGCAGCGGAGCGATGTTAATCGCTAACGACATTGAGTCGGTTCAGTTTCTGTTCGGCGAAACCGTTGCATTTTTTGATCTTGCAAACCGGATCGTGAAAGACCCTGACCAAAGTATCCATAACGTTTATGTGACCTACGAAATGGACGGCAAAGCCACGTTCGTCACAGAACCTGACCAAATCCCATCGTTGAGCGGTAGCGTCGAAAACTACGCACTCGGCCGTGGTGTATCTGGGTCCATCTCCATATTAGATAAGCAAGACAGTGGCAGAGTTGTCCTTGAAATAGCACACGACAGCGCGCCCTCCGGCGTCATCTTTGGTGACGGGAAATTTGTATCGACCGGGGACTTCACGTTGGTCCTTGATCCGGGCCGCTTCTCCTTAACGTTCGGTTCCTCGAATAATGACATCTTGCTAGCGGGCGCCCGGGACATCCAGTACCTATCTGGCTTAGAGGGGTACGACATTGCCTACATACATGGCAACATCCATGACTATGGGATCCGCCCGGCAGATGTTGACGCAAGCCGGACGCATCCGGCCATATCGGGCTATGAGCTTGTTGCAATTAACGGCAGTGGAAATTTGTTTATTGACCGCTCAGTTGAGTACGTTCATTTCCAGAACGGCCTCGTGTTGTCGTATAACGATCTGACAAGCTTCATTGCAGGCGCTTAGAACATGTGTCGGAGCGCAGGCTCTATAAAAGTAAAATCCGCTAAACTTCCGAATGTTTCATCTTTGTCGTTCGTGTCAACCAGGCTCCGCCCCCTGCCATTCGAGTTGCTCACACTTTAAAGCTGCCCAAAATTTTTTGCGGCCAAAAATAAGTAGGTTCAGCTTGGGGGTCTTCTAGGGGGCACTCCATCTTCCGCACTAAACAAGAATCTTGAAAAATCGCCAAGATCGCGCCCCAATGTGATAGGTGCCGGGCCCACCAATTTCCGCGCGCATGGGATTGGCGATATTTCTGCCCTCCCCTCCCCCTCCCCATTACTGAAGACGTTGCGTTTCAATGCGCAAATGTCAGGCGTTCCATTGATGCGGCACCGCGTCCGATCACCTGCCGCCTCAGCGGCGTAAATATGTCGGCGCAAGCATCCGCTAACATGCGTTACAGCCAATTTCCGGAACGATCATAACAGCTTAGCTGTTATTGGTTGACCTTTGGAGAGAGGTCAAATCATGCGTAAGATACTGATTGCAGTCGCCGCGCTCGTCCCCGTCGCCGTCACTGCGCAGACCGGTACTGGAACGGGAACCGGGACCGGAACCACTGCAGGGTCCATGCCGGCCGGCACGACGGGAATGGGACAGACCGGATCGACCGGGTCAGCCGGTACCGGAATGGGCCAAAGCGGATCGACGGGTCAGGCCGGATCGATGGGACCCGGATCGCCGTCCACGCAGGCCGGCGGTCGGCAAGGCACCGACCAATCCGTCACCGGCGCACGCTCCCCCCGACAGGATCGCGCCAATCGCCAAGGCCGCCGCGCAGGCCAGAACGGCTCCACGCCGCGCACGGGCGATATGAGCAATCCCGGAACCGGCAGCACCCCGACCACGGATCCGCAAGCCACCCCCCAATAATCAGCCGGCGAGCGGAGAGAGTGGTCCGACTCTCTCCCTCCCTCCGTCCGAAATCGGGCCGCTGGCACCCGCATCCGGACGACCATACTCCCTTGAATCGACGTTCCCTACACATCTACTCTGCGAGATCATCAGCCTTGGCAAAGCCGGTCGTAACGACATCTTCGAGACTCCGGACCGGTCCCCATCCTCATGAATGGCTCCGCTCGGGCGCTGGTCGTGACATTCAGGCAAAACGGCGTGAAAGCGGCAGACAACCCTCCGATCCTACAGCTATCTCGGCCCGACCTCGAACAGTAACCGTTCGAGAATGAGCGCGGACTGGTCGATCAGGCTGCCCAGCAACGACAACTGGTCCACGCGCACCGGATCGGTCGCCTGATCCTTCGCGACGCCCAGCACGCCAAGCACACGCCCCCCGATCCGCAGAGGCTGGAACAGCCATTCCGACGCAGCCAGCGTGCCCGATCCCCGTCCGGCCGCCATGCCGGTGTCCAGCGCCCAACGAGCGGCGGCGATATCGATCGTACCGAGAGGGTCACCCGCATCGCTCGCGGCGAGCATCTCCAGATGCACACCGGTCCCGGGCACAAGGAGAACCACCTGAACGTCGAGCAGCCCGCCTATGTCGTCGCAGATCATCCGCGCCGCCACGTGCCGATCATCGACGCCGATGATCCGGCGCAGAAATTCCGCCAGCATCGCATTCGTCCGCGCACTGGCGGCGGCAAGATCGGCCTGCGCCCGCACGCGCCCCGTCAACTGGCTGGTCGCGATCGCGATGCCGAGCAGGACCACCACTGAAACCACATTTTCGGGATTGCTGATGCTGAGCGTACCGACGGGCGGCAGGAAAACAAAATTATAGGCGAGGCTGGACGTGATGCCCGCAAAGAGACCGGTCCGGAGGCCGTAGAGGCTCGCGGCCACCATCACCGGCAACAGGTAAAGCAAGGCAACATTGCCAAGGTCAAGCAGGTGGAACAGCGCGCTGGCCATACCGGTCACGCCCGCGACAAGCGCCGTCGTCACCCCATAGCCGGCGCGCGTTCCCCAACGCGCCGGCGGCCGTCGCCCGCGCTCCCGGCCCACCCCATCCGTATCGACGGGCAGCACATGCACGGCGACCCCCGGCGTATCGCGGATCACCCGGTCGACGACGGACCCGTGCAGCCATTCGAACCAGCGCGAACGCCGCGACTTGCCCATCACAAGCTGCGTCGCCCGCGCATCAGCCAGGAAGTTCTGCAACCCCGTCACCACATCGGCCGCCGGCACGGTGGCCACGGCCGCGCCCAGTTGCGTCGCCAGCGTCATCGCCGCCGCCACGCGCCGGTGCGCGATATCCGAAAAATGGGCGGCACGCGGCGTCTCGATGAACACCGCCGTCCACGGGCCGCGCAACCCGTCGGCCAGGCGCTTGGCGGCGCGCACCAGCCGGTCCGCGCCGGGCAGTTCGTTGATCGCGACGACGATCCGGTCGCTGCCTGCCCAGGTACCGCCCAGCCCCAACGCCCGCACATCGTCCAGCATCCGCGCATCGACCGCCTGCGCCGCGCGCCGCAGCGCCAGTTCGCGCAATGCCGACAGGTTGGATTTCGAAAAGAAATGCGCCAGCGCGCGCGTCGCCTCGTGCGGCAGATAGACCTTCCCCGCGCGCAGCCTTTCGATCAGTTCGTCGGGCGGAATGTCGACGACCTCGATCTCGGCCATTTCCAGCACGGTGTCCGGCACCGTTTCGCGCACGCGCACGCGGGTGAAGCTGGCCACCACATCGTTCAGGCTCTCGACATGCTGGATATTGACCGTCGAATAGACGTCGATCCCCGCCGCCAGCAATTCCGCCACGTCCTGATGGCGCTTGGGATGGCGGCTGCCGGGGGCATTCGTATGCGCCAGTTCATCGACGAGTACGAGTTGCGGCGCACGGGCCAGGATCGCATCCAGGTCCATCTCGGGATAGGCCCGCTCCGCATCGCCGGTCGCGCGGCGCGGGATGATCTCATGCCCCCGGGTCAGCGCCTCGGTTTCCGCGCGGCCATGCGTTTCCACCACGCCGATCACGACGTCGATGCCGTCCCGTTTGCGCGCCGCGCCTTCGGACAGCATCTCATAGGTCTTGCCCACGCCGGGGGCCGCGCCGAGGAACAGCTTGAAGCGCCCTTTTCCCTCCTGCGCCGCCGCGCGCAGCAGGGCATCCGGGTCGGGTCGGCCATCCCCCGCGCCGGGCATCAGCGCAGGCGCGCGCCGGAAGTGCCGGACAGCGCATCCAAGGCCCGGTTGAGGGCGAGCACATTGACATGCGGTTCCCCCAGCACGGACGCGTCCGTCATGTCCGCGACGAGCGCGCGAACATGGGCGACCGGCACGCCACGCACCCGCGCGATCCGGGGCACCTGTACCAGCGCGGCGGCCGGCGACAGATCGGGATCGAGGCCCGATCCGCTGGCAGTGACCAGATCGGCCGGCACAGGACCGGAACCCCCCTCCGCGCGCCGCTTTTCGACGTCCGGCTTCACTCGGTCCACCAGCGCCTGCGATGCCGGGCCAAGATTGGAACCGGACGACGCCAGCCCGTCATATCCCTTCCCGGCCGCCGATGGCCGGGTCTGGAAATAACGATCCGTCACGAAGGCCTGTCCGACGACGGTCGAGCCGATCATCTTGCCGTTCGCCATGACCAGACTGCCACCCGCCTGTACGGGGAACAGCATCTGCCCGATGCCGGTCATCGCCAGCGGATAGGCGATGCCGAGCAAGGCTGCGAACAGGATCGTCATGACGATCGCCGGCCGCAGGGCGGAAATGAAGTCTTTGCCCATGATGCTGTTCCTTATGCGAGGCCGACGCCACCGACGAACAGGTCGATGAGCTTGATGCCGATGAAGGGCGCGATGAGGCCGCCCAGACCATAAAGTGCGAGATTGCGGGCGAGCAGCGGCCCGGCGGCCATCGGCTTGTACGTCACCCCCCTCAGCGCTAGCGGCACCAGCATCGGGATGATGACCGCGTTGAAGATGATCGCCGACAGGATCGCGCTTTCCGGCGATCCCAGCCGCATGACGTTCAGCACCCCCAGCCCCGGATAGAGCGCGACGAACATCGCCGGGATGATCGCGAAATATTTGGCGACGTCGTTGGCTACGGAGAAGGTGGTGAGCGCCCCGCGCGTCATCAGCAACTGCTTGCCGAGGCCCACGACCTCGATCAGCTTGGTCGGATCGCTGTCCAGATCGACCATGTTGCCCGCCTCGCGCGCCGCCTGCGTGCCGGTGTTCATCGCCACGCCGACATCGGCCTGCGCCAGCGCCGGTGCGTCATTGGTGCCGTCTCCGCACATCGCGACCAGCTTGCCGCCCTGCTGCTCCTTGCGGATCAGTGCCAGCTTGTCCTCCGGGCTGGCCTGCGCCAGAAAATCGTCCACCCCCGCCTCGGCCGCAATTGCCGCGGCGGTCAGCGAATTGTCGCCGGTAATCATCACCGTGCGAATGCCCATCTGCCGCAGCTCGCCGAAGCGTTCGCGGATCCCGGCCTTCACCACATCCTTCAGGAAGATCGCACCGAGCAGACGCCCGTCTTTGGCGACCGCCAGCGGCGTTCCCCCCGCGCGCGAAATCCCGTCGGTCACGCGCCGCAATTCGGTCGCCGCTACGGTCTCGCCCAAGCCGGGATGGGCCTTCAGGATCGATTCCACCGCGCCCTTCTGCACGAGCATGTCCGCCGTCCGCACCCCGGAAATGCGGGTCTGCGCGGAGAAGGGAATGACCTCCGCCCCCGCCGGCAATGCGGTCGTGCGGACGCCGAACCCGTCACGGGCGAGCATGACGATCGAGCGGCCTTCGGGCGTCTCGTCGGCAAGGCTGGCGATCAGCGCCGCCTCCGCCAACGCGACATCGCGCGCGCCGCCGACGGCGTGGAACGCGCTCGCCTGACGGTCGCCGATCGTGATCGTGCCGGTCTTGTCGAGCAGCAGCACATCGATATCACCCGCCGCCTCGACCGCGCGGCCCGATTTCGCAAGCACATTGAACCGCACCAGCCGGTCCATCCCCGCAATGCCGATCGCGGACAGCAACGCGGCGATCGTCGTCGGGATCAGCGTGATGAGCAACGCCGCCAGGATCGCGACCGGAATCGCGCCCCCCGCATAAGCGGTGAAGCCGGGAATGGTGGCGACCGCGATCAGGAAGATGATCGTCAGCCCGACGAGCAGCAGCGTCAGCGCGATTTCGTTCGGCGTCTTCTGCCGCTCGGCTCCTTCTACCAGCGCGATCATCCGGTCGAGAAAGCCTTGCCCCGGCATCACCGTCACCTTCACGCGGATCTCGTCCGATAGGACGCGCGTGCCGGCGGTCACCGCCGACCGGTCGCCCCCCGCCTCGCGGATCACCGGCGCGCTTTCGCCCGTGATGGCGGCTTCGTTGACGGAGGCCACGCCGGAAACCACCTCGCCATCGGACGGGATCAGGTCGTTGGTTTCGACCAGCACGACATCGCCGACCTTCAGCGCGCTGGCCGGCACGGTTTCATGCGTCCGGCCGTCGCCCGTCAGCCGCTTGGCGGTCAGTTCGGCCTTGGTGGCGCGCAGCGACGCCGCCTGCGCCTTGCCGCGCCCTTCCGCCAGCGCTTCGGCGAAGGTGCCGAACAGCACCGTCAGCCACAGCCAGACGACCAGTTGCAGCTTGAAGCCGATGCTCAGTCCGTCATCGCCGCTGACGAGCAGCACGGTCATCAATGCGGCCACGGTCGCGGTCACGAACATCACCGGGTTGCGGATCAGTTCGGACGGGTTGAGCTTGACGAACGACGCCTTGATCGCGGGCACGACGAGGTCGGCCGTGAACAGGCTCTTTGCTTGGGATCTTGCCATGGTGGCCCCCGATCAGGAGAGTGTGCCGCCGATCATCGCGAGATGATCGGCGATGGGACCGAGCGCGAGGCTCGGCAGGAAGGTAAGGCCGCCCAGGATCAGCACGATGCCGACCAGCAGCCCGACCCACAGCCCGCTCGTGGTCGGAAACGACCCCGCGCTTTCGGGCGTATGTTTCTTGGCCGCCAGACCACCGGCGATCGCCAGCATCGGCACGATGACGAAGAAGCGGCCGAACCACATCGCGACGCCCAGCAGCCCGTCATAATAAGGCGTGTTCGCGGTCAGCCCCGCAAAGGCGGATCCGTTATTCCCGACCGCGCTGGTGAACGCGTAGAGGATCTCCGAAAAACCGTGCGGCCCCGTGTTCAGCGGTCCCGCCAGCCCCTGTTCCAGCACCGACGACAACGCCGTCAGCCCGAGGATCATCAGCGGCAGCACGGCGATGGCGAGCACCGCCAGCTTCACCTCGCGCGCCTCGATCTTCTTGCCGACATATTCCGGCGTCCGCCCCACCATCAGCCCGGCAACGAAAACCGCGAGAATGGCGAACAGCAGGAAGCCGTAAATCCCTGCGCCGACGCCGCCGATCACGACCTCGCCCAACTGGATGTTGAACAGCGGGATCATGCCGCCGAGCGCAGTGAAGCTGTCATGCATCGCATTGACCGCACCGCAGGACGCGGCGGTGGTGACCACCGCGAACAGCGCGGAGGCAGCAATGCCGAACCGCACCTCCTTGCCCTCCATATTGCCGCCCGCCACGCCAAGCTGGTGCAGCACGGGGTTGCCCGCCGCTTCCTGCGCATAGGTGACGGTGACGCCGGCCAGGAACAGGATCAGCATCGCCGACAGGATCGCCCAGCCCTGCTTCGTGTTGCCCACCGCCTTGCCGAACGTCCAGGTCAGGCCGAAGCCGATCAGGAAGATCGACAGCATCTCGATCAGGTTCGTCAGCGCGGTCGGGTTTTCGAACGGATGCGCGCTGTTGGCGTTGAAGAAGCCGCCGCCATTGGTGCCCAGCATCTTGATCGCTTCCTGACTGGCGACCGGGCCGAGCAGGATCGATTGCCGCGCCCCCTCCAGCGTCTGCACGTCCACCACGCCCGACAATGTCTGCGGCACGCCGGATGCGATCAGGAACAGCGCGTAGACGATGCTGATCGGCAGCAGCAGATACAGCGTCACCCGCGTCGCATCCGCCCAGAAATTGCCCACCGTCTTCGCCTCACGCCGCGCGAACCCCCGAAACAGCGCGAAGGCCAGCGCGATCCCCGTCGCGGCGGACAGGAAATTGTGAATGGTCAGCCCCAGCATCTGGGCGAGGTTCGACATGGTCGATTCCCCGCCATAGCTTTGCCAGTTGGTATTGGTCGTGAAGCTGATCGCGGTGTTGAACGCCAGATGCGGCGACAGCCCCGCCAGCCCCTGCGGATTGCCCGGCAGCACGCCTTGCAATCGCAGCACCGCATAGGTGAAGCCCATCAGCACGACGTTGAACATCAGCATGTGGACGGCATAGCGCCGCCAGCCCTGTTCCCGACCGGGGTCGATCCCGGCCAGTGCGTAGAAGCCCGTCTCCACCGGCCCCAGCACCGCATGAAGCGGCGTGCGGCGTCCTTCATACAGTGCGAACAGCCACAGGCCGACCGGTCTGGTCAGCGCAAGCAGGATGGCGACGAAGCCGAGGATCAGGATCCAGCCCGAAAATGTCATGGGTCCGCTCCTTTCTAGAAGCGTTCGGGGCGGATCAGGACCGCCACCAGATAGAGAAGAAGGCCAAGCGCGGTCAGCGCCGCGAGCCACAGGTCGAGCGTCATCGCATCACCTCAGGCGTTGTCGCACAGCCGGGCGTAGGCGAGCGTCGCCGCCACCAGCCCGAGCATGATCGCGATCCAGAGCAGGTCTTGCATGGTGCGCGCCCCCTCAGAAAGCAGCGGTCAGCGCGACGAGCGCGGTGCTGCCGGCGATGTTGCCGGTCCCGTCCTGCCCTTTGCTGAAGCTGGGGCGCAGATAGCCCGCCTCCCGCGCCGAAATATCGGTGTCGATATAGGCGACAGAGAAGGTCAGGTTTTTCCAGCTGGCGTCGGCCCCCAGCGACCAGTCCCAATAGGCCCCCGTCGGCGCGACCGCCGTGGCATTCGGCCCCAGCCCGTCCTGCCCGCGGCTATGCCCGATATGCGCCTTCGCCACGAACGGCGTACCGGCCAGCGCGAACGCACCGTCGCCGGACAGATAGAGATTGTCGCCCTTGTCGCCGGGGTGGTTGTAGACGCCGGTCGCGGCATCCGCGCCGCTGTCATACCAACGGCCGATCGCCTGCTGCTTCGGCGCATAGGCGATGCCCGCCGTCAGCGTCGCCGGCCCGGCCGTGCCGGTCAGTTTGACATAGGGTTCGGCGAAATCCGTCTTATCTGCGCCGCCCGGATACATGTACCAGGTCAGCCCGACATCGAGCGTCGCCCGGTCGGATAGCGTCGCCTTGTAGCCGCCGATCAGGTCGATTTCCATATTCGCGCCGCCGAACGTGCCCCAGCCGGCCAGGTTGGAGGCCCAGATCCCGGCATAGGACCCGCTCTCATGCGCGACGGTGATCCCGCCCTGCACCGCCATATCGCGGTCGGACTGCGATACGCCGCGAAAGCGATAGTCGGATGCGATCGATGCCGATCCGTGGACCGTGAACGCAGGCGGCGGCATCTCCGCCACGCCCCTTTCGGTAACGGTCGATTGCGCCCCCGCCGCGCCCGGAAATCCGAACGACGCGACGGCGACCAGCGATAGGATACACTTCATTCTCGCCCCCAAAGGAACCGGCGACCGCTGGATGAACGCGGTGCCTTAGGGGCGTGCAATTAGGCCTGTGCCGCGTAGCAATTCGAGAGCGATTCCCGCAAAACGCATATGGATTGCATAGGGTTGGTGATTTTACCGCCCGCCGGAGCGCTCAGCCCCGGCAGGCTCGTCCAGAGCCGATCCTTCAGTCGAACCAGCCGGTGTCGCCGCCGATCGGCATTCCCGGCGGCGTGGGCGGGACGGCGCGGCCGGCCTTGCCGATCTCGGCACCCAGCCGGTCCCCGTCGCGCAACAGCGCTGCCATGCTGCGTTGCCACTCGCCATCCTCCGTCCGTGCGGGGGCTGCGGCGAAGCGGTCCGCCAGCATCCGCAGGCGACCATCGAGGACCGTGGCGACATCCGTCGATGTCGCAGGATCCCGCTGCACCTTCGCGATCGACAGGATCGTGCGCTGCGCGACCCGCCGTTCGACCGCAGTGCCGCGCCGGTCGATCGTCGCGGCGGCAAGGCGATCGAGCAGCAGATCGAGACCCGGCAAGGCGGGATCCTGCGCATGTTGCAGATAGACGCGCGTCAGCCGGGCGGGTGCCAGCAGGCTGTCCAGCGTCCCCTGCGCCGCGACATCGGTGGCGACCAGCGGGTCGAAGGCCGCACTTCCGGCCGTGGCGAAGATCTCCGTATCATATTGCGGATCGGCGGGGCCGTTGACGCCCGACGACAGTTGCAGCGCCAGCGCCGGCGGGACGGTCAGCACCTTTGCGGACAATGTGCCGAGCAAGGCATCGAGCGCCGCAAGCTGATCGGCGGCAGCGACCGGTTTCGGCAGCGGGGTCGCGCCGCCCACCACGGCATAGCGATAATCGATCCCGCCGATCCGCTTGCCCAGCGCATCGATCTGGTAGCGATGATAGAGCCAGACGGGCACGAATTTGCGGCGCAGGTTCGATAGCGGCTCGCCCGCGCGCAGAACGCCGGGGCCGAACCGGTCCAGCGCGATCCGGCGGACGGCCATGACATGATCGAGATCGGCGACGCCGTCCGCGCCATCGGTCCACATATTGTCGCCGGGCACGGCCAGATCGGCGGCGCGTCCGTCGATATCGGTCAGATAGTGCAAGCCCGCCTGCTCGATCGCCGCCGCCTTGCGCGCGGCGTCCGCATCGGGCGCGATGCCGGGGGCGGGCTGCCCATAGAGCCAGTCGACGGTATATTTGTCCCAGCGGCCGATACCGGTGGCATAGGCATCGCCCAGATCGAGCTTGCCATCGACGATCCGCACCCGCGCGCCCGGATAATCCATCACCGAACTGCGATCGTCGAGACTGGCCGCGAAATTATGCGCGAAGCCGATCGCATGGCCCACCTCGTGCGCGCCCAGCTGGCGGATGCGGGCGAGCGCGACGCGGACCGGATCATTCGGCCCACCATCATCGTCATGCGCGGTGCCGACCATCGCTTCGAAGATGGCGATATTCTGGCGGACACGCAGCGCACCCAGCACGACATTGCCCTTCACGATCTCGCCCGTGCGCGGATCGATGATCCCGCCGCCATAGGACCAGCTGCGCGTCTGGCGATCGGCCCAGTTGACGATATTGTAGCGCACATCCTGCGGATCGATGTCCGGCGTCAGGATCCGCACCTGAAAGGCATCGATGAAGCCGGCGGCGTCGAACGCCTGGTTCCACCATGCGACGCCTTCGGCCAGGGCGGTGCGGATCGGTTCCGGGGCGGCATTGTCGATATAGAAGAGGATCGGCTTCTTCACGCGCGACCGCGGCGCGGCGGGGTCGGTCTTTTCCAGCCGGAAATGATTGGCATATTCCACCACCACCGGCTGCCCGAGCGGCGTGCCGAAATCATAAATCTGCGTGGCGTGCGCGCCGGAGCGGATATCGAATTTCCGGGTCTGGAATCCGGGTGCCGGCAGGCGGATGAGCGAATGATGGACGGTGAAGCTGACCTGTCGCCCGTCCGGCGCGATCTGGTCGACCTCGCGCCCCGGCGTATCGGACACATAGGTTTGCACCGCCTCCATCTCGATATTGTCGGGAAAGACCTTTACCGATGCGGGATCGACCGCGCTCAGCTTCTCCGCCGGGCGATACCCCTTGCCATCCGCATTGAGCGCATCGGCCAGCTTCATCGTATCGCCGGTCAGGAACGGCGCGAGATCGACCGTGGCGCCGCCGCCGGGAGTGGATGCGACGATGTCGAGCAAAGCGACCGTGCTGAACGGAAAGCTGGCCCGCGCGCCCTGCTGTACGGCCGCGTCGCCGGTGGCGCGGTAACGCGGATTTTCAAACGTGACCGCCATCTTCCGGCCGAGCCGGCGGAACGCCAGCAACTGCGTCTCGCCCTGCATCCCGCGATCGATGCGGATCCGCGCCGATCCCATTCCGGTCCGGATCGCGGCCGAATAGAGAAAGCGCCCGGCCACGCCGTCCGCGCCGGCCGGCGGCAGCGTGACGAGCACCTTGTTGTCCGTCGGATCCACCTTCACCGGCAACAAGGCGGCGACCGGCTGCGCGGACAGCGCGGATGGCATCGCAACCATGGTCGCGATCGCAAAAGCCAACATACTATCGGCCAATTTCATGCTGTTACGCGGCATATCGGCTCCCCTGACCGCAACGATCGCGGCAATAGTAGCGATGTACCATGTGACGCATTGCGTGTTTCATTTTTTTGAAACACATTTCGCGGGTGCAGCAAAGGAATCATGCGCAAAGGGGACACGTCTTGAACGATTCCACGATCGAGGAACTGGACCGGACGGATTACCGGCTGCTGCGCGAGATCGTCGCGGACGGTCGCATTTCCGATGTCACGCTGGGGGAGCGGGTCCATCTGTCGAGCACGGCGGCAGCCCGGCGGCGCAGGATCCTGGAAGAACGGGGCATGGTGCCGCACTATACCGCCAGTCTCGATCTCCACCGTTTGGGACTGGGCATCGTCGTCCATGTCGCGATCGAACTGCAATCGCAGGCGGAACATCAGCTCAACGAATTCGAGGCCGCCGTCCTCAATTGCCCGTCGATGAGCTATTGCAGCTTCGTTTCGGGCGACACGGATTTCATGATGATCGTCCATGTCCGGTCGTTCGAGGATTACGACCGGGTCTATCGCAGCGAATTGTCGAACCTGCCGCATGTCGCGAAGATTCGCAGCAGTTTCGTCATGCGCCGCGTGGTGAACCGGTCGGTGCCGCCCGCCCTGTTTCAGGGGCGGACCTGACCGGCACGAATCCCGAGCGCAGGGATAGGGCGCGAACAGGCCGGTCCATATCGAAATCCATGCGTAGATTGAAGACTTCACACAGGAATGCGGCGTGAACCACCGGATCGGGGCCGGTCTTTGACAGGAAGCTGCGTCGCTGCTGGGTTATCAATGAAGCGATCGGCGGTTCGAATGCAGGACCGCAATCATACCGGACACAGGGAATACGGCATCCGGAACATCGGAGCCGGCGGACAACGCGAACAGGGAGAGGGTCGCCTTCGGCATGATCTGATGCGAACAGGGGGACTCTTGCATGACGATGTTTGCAGCGAAGACCATACGCCGTGCGCGGGCCGGGTTGATGACGGGCACGGGAACGATCCTGTTGATCGCGGGGATGCAGCCCGCCGATGCGCAGGATGCGACCGCGATGGCCGCCATGGTGGACATGGCCGATGCGCCAACGGCGGATGGAGATGCCGCCCCGGTGTCCGCGGACGAGGTGGTGGTCACCGGCACGCGCATCGTGCGCGACGGCTATAGCGCGCCGACCCCGGTGACCGTGCTGGGCCGCGCCGAGATCGCGGCGCAGGCACCCGCCAATATCTCCGATTTCGTCAACCAGTTGCCCGCGATCGCCGGCAGCGGCACGTCGGGCAATTCATCGGGCGGGCTGTCCAATGCGGGGGCCGGCATCAACTCCGTCAGCCTGCGCGGACTGGGGGCCGGGCGGACTCTGGTGTTGCTGGACGGACAGCGATCGGTGGCGTCCACGGTGGGCGGACTGGTCGATATCAACACCATCCCGCAGGATCTGGTCGAGCGGGTCGAGGTGGTGACGGGCGGCGCATCCGCCGCTTATGGGTCGGATGCGGTCGGCGGCGTCGTCAACTTCATCCTCGACAAGAGTTTCAAGGGACTGCGGCTGGGCGCGGACCAGGGCATCTCGTCGCGCGGTGACGGGCGCAATTACAAATTCACCGCCAGCGCGGGCCTCTCGCTGCTCGACGACCGGCTGCACGTCCTGCTGAACGGCGAATATTTCAAGCAGGAGCCGGTCGATACCATCGACCGCAGCTGGAACCGGACCGGCTATTTCCAGATCAACAATCCCGCCTACACCGCCACCAACGGCCAGCCGCAGCGGCTGGTCGGGTCCGGCTTCGGCCCCAGCGGCTATACGGCCGGTGGCCTGATCGGATCGGGTCCGCTGCGCGGCACCTATTTCCTCGGTGCCGGCCAGACGGCGCAACTGACCTATGGCGCGACGCTCAGCCCATGGATGGTGGGCGGCGATTATCTGACCACGCTGGCGGGGCATATCGGCACCAATTCGCTGATCCCGGACGACCAGCGCATCGGCCTGTTCAACCGCACCGCGTTCGACATCACCCCCGACATCACCGTCTACGGGCAGTTCGCCTATAACCGGTCCGAAAGCACCAGCTTCTATCAGCAGACACCCAGCACCGGCGTCGTCATCCAGCGCGACAATGCCTATCTCAACCAGCAATATCCCTCGGTCGTCGCCGCGATGCTGGCGGGTGGCGTCACAAACTTCACGATGGGCACCAGCAATGCCGGTTTCCCGGTGCCCGGCAGCAGCATCAAGCGGGAAGTCTATCGCTATGTCGGCGGGGCGGAAGGCCGGTTCGATCTGTTCGGCAAGAAGTGGAACTGGAACGGCTATTATCAGCATGGCGTGACCAAGGCGCATGAAGAGCTGACCAACACCTGGAACAATGCCCGCATGGCGCTGGCGCAGGATGCGGTGCTGTCGCAGGGGCAGATCGTCTGCCGGTCCACGCTCACCAATCCGTCCAATGGCTGCGTGCCGATCGATCGGCTAGGCACCGAAGGCCCCTCCGCCGCCGCGCTGAACTATATCTATACCGGCGCGCAGCCGCAGCGCGACCAGACGATCAAGCAGGATGTGGCGGCGGCGACGCTCAGCGGCGGCCTGTTCGACCTTCCCGGCGGGCCGGCGGCGGTGGCGTTCGGCATCGAATATCGCAAGGAGCAGATCAACGGCACGGTGGATCCGCAGTATAACAGCGGCTGGCTCTACGGAAACTTCCTCGTCAATCGCGGCGATTACAACGTCAAGGAAGGCTTCGTCGAAATCGACCTGCCGGTCTTCACCGGGTTCAACCTGAATGCCGCCGGCCGCTACACCGATTATTCGACCTCAGGCGCGGTGCAGACATGGAAGATCGGCGGCACCTATCAGCCGATCGACGATCTCCGCTTCCGCGGCACGATCAGCCACGACATTCGCGCCCCCAATTTGCAGGAATTGTTCGCGGCCGGCACCGCCCGCACAAACACCGTCATCATCCCGACGACCGCGAATGCACCTGCCACCGGATCGCTCCAGTTCGTGCAGAACCAGATCGGCAATCGCAACCTCAAGCCCGAAGTCGCCGATACGTGGACGGTCGGCGCGGTCGCGACGCCCAGCTTCCTGCCGGGCTTCTCCGCCTCGTTCGATTATTATGACATCAAGATCGACAAGGCGATCGGCAACGTCACCGCACAGGATACGGTCGATCTCTGCTATTCGCTGAGCGTCGCCGAATATTGCCCCAACATCCTGTTCACCGGCAGCACGCTGACCAGCATCCTGCTGCGCCCGATCAACTTCGCCAAGCAACGCGAAAAGGGGTTCGATATCGAAGCCAGCTACCGCTTCGACCTGTCGTCGATCTCGGAAACATTGCCCGGCAAGTTCAGCATCCACGGCGCGGTGACGCATTATATCGAAAATGTGATCGACAACGGGATCAGCTTCCCGATCGATTATGCGGGCATCAACGGCGGCAGCCTCGCCGGCACCTATTCCTCGCCAAGCTGGGTGTACCGGATCAGCGCCTTCTACGAATTCGAACCGGTGACGCTGAACCTGGTCGCGCGCGGGTTCAGTTCGGGCGTCTATGGCAATGACTATATCGAATGCACGTCGTCCTGCCCGGCATCGACCACCCAATATCGGACGATCAACGACAATCACATCGACGGCGCGACCTATTTCGACATGTCGATCGGCACGAAGCTGAAGGCGTTCGGCGGCGATGCGACGCTGACCTTCGTCGTCAACAATCTGCTCGACCGGAAGCCCGAGCTGATCGGCAATGGCCCCGACGGCAACAATGTCCCCGCTTATGCGCAGACCGCGCGCTCGATCTACGACGTGATCGGCCGCCAGTTCCGCATTTCCGCCCGCACCCGCTTCTGATGCCCCGCCAGACAAGGATGATGACGATGCGCAAGACGATGATGGCGGCCCTGCTCGCCGCGACGCTGCCCGCTTCCGCCCTCCACGCCGCCGCCCCCGCCGCGCTGAAGGCGGAAGCCGCGGCGGCGGTGGACGCGCAGGCCAAGCAGATCCAGGTGATGGTCGATCAGGTGTTCAGCTTCGCCGAACCGGGGTTTCAGGAGGTGCGGACGGCGGAATATCTGACCGGCATCCTGGAAAAGAACGGGTTCACGGTCACGCGCGGCGTGGCGGGAATGCCCACCGCCTTCACCGCGACCTGGGGGACGGGCGGCCCCCTGATCGCACTGGGCAGCGATATCGACGATCTGCTCGGCGTCTCGCAAATCCCCGGCATTCCGAATGTGAAGCCGATGATCGACGGCGCGCCCGGCCATGGCGAAGGGCATAATGCGGGGATGCCCTTGGTCATCGCCGCCGCCATCGCGGTCAAGAAGGTGATGGAGGAGAAGCATCTTCCCGGTCGCCTGATGCTGTGGCCGGGGGTGGCGGAGGAATTGCTGGCGACCAAGGCCTATTATGTCCGCGACGGGCTGTTCAAGGGTGTCGATGCCTGCATCTTCACGCATGTGTCGAGCGAGTTCGGCACGGCCTATGGCGATCTCGGTCAGAATGGCATGGTCTCGGTCGAATATACGTTCCACGGCAAGACCGCCCATGCAGCCGGCAGCCCGTGGGAAGGCCGCAGCGCGCTCGACGGCGTGGAAGTGATGGATACCGCCTGGAATTTCCGCCGCGAACATCTGCCGCTGACCCAGCGGTCGCATTATGTCATCACCAATGGCGGGGGGCAGCCCAATGTCGTGCCCGACAAGGCATCGGTCTGGTATTATTTCCGTGACCGGACCTTTGGCGCGGTCCGCAATCTCTACGAGATCGGCAACCAGATTTCCGAGGCCGCGGCCAAGGCGACGGGGACGACGGTGACGCGGCAGACCTTGGGCTATGCCGCGCCCAATTTCGCGAACAAGCCGATGGCCGAGGCGGCGCAACTGAACATCGCCGCGGTCGGAATGCCGAAATGGTCGGCGGCGGATCAGGCGTTCGCCAAGGCGGTGCAGCAAAACAACCAGCGCAAGGTCGAACCGTTGAAAGACACGGTCAGCCCGCTGTCCACCCCCGAAAACCGACCCGACCGGATGGGCGGCGGGTCCGACGATATCGGCGACATCATGTGGACGGTGCCGACGATCACGATCCGCTTCCCGTCCAACATCCCCAACGTCATCGGCCATCATGTCACCGCCGCCATGGCGATGGCGACGCCGATCGCGCACAAGGGCGCGGTCGCGGGTGCGAAGGCATTGGCGATGACCGTGCTGGACCTGATGACCACGCCTAAATTGGTGGCCGACGCCAAGACCTATTTCACCGACGTCCAGTTGAAGACCGACACTTACGCGCCCGTGCTGACCGAACAGGACAAGCCGGCGATCTGGCTGAACGCCCGGACGATGGCGGAACTGCGCCCGGCCATGGAGAAATATTATTATCAGCCCGACAAATACGACACCTATCTCGATCAGATCGGGGTCAAATATCCCACGCTGACGCCGCAATGAGCGGCCTTCACACACGCCATCCGGGGGAGAGCAGGAACATGAAGACGGTCGTTCGGGGCGCGTTGATCGCGGCGATGCTGGCCACCACTTTGTCGCCGACTGCCGCACAGGCCGCGGCGTCGGCGGCGCTGAAGGCGGCGGCGGTCGCCGGGGTCGAGGCGCAGGCCAAGGATATTCAGGTCATGGTCGATCAGGTGTTCAGCTTTGCCGAACCGGGCTTTCAGGAGGTCCGCACCTCCGAATATCTGGCCGGCATCCTGGAAAAGAACGGCTTCACGGTCACACGCGGCGTCGCCGGTATCCCGACCGCCTTCACCGCGATATGGGGGAGCGGCGGCCCGCTGATCGCGCTCGGCAGCGATATCGACGGATTGCTCGGCGTCTCGCAGACGCCGGGCGTCGCGACCGTCAAGCCGCTGATCGCCGGCGCGCCGGGGCATGGCGAGGGCCATAATAGCGGCCTGCCGATGATGATCGCCGCCGCAATCGCGGTGAAGAAGGTGATGGAGGCGAAGCATCTGCCCGGCCGGCTGATGATCTGGCCCGGCGTGGCGGAGGAATTGCTCGCGACCAAGGCCTATTATGTCCGCGCGGGGCTGTTCAAGGGGGTCGACGCCTGCATCTTCGCGCATGTGAATACGGGGTTCGGCACCGCTTATGGCGATCTCGGCCTGACCGGTATGGTCTCGGTCGAATATACGTTCCACGGCAAGACCGCCCATGCCGCCGGTATGCCATGGGACGGACGCAGCGCGCTGGACGCGGTGGAGATCATGGACGTGGCCTGGAATTTCCGGCGCGAACATCTGCCGCTCGACCAGCGCTCGCACGATGTCATCACCAATGGCGGCGGGCAGCCCAATGTGGTTCCGGACACGGCATCGGCCTGGTATTATTTCCGCCAGAAGGATTTCGCGTCGGTCCGCAACCTGTACCAGATCGGCAACGAGATTTCCGAAGCGGCGGCGCAGGCGACCGGAACCACCGTGACGCGCCAGTTGCTGGGCTATGCCGCCCCCAATTTCGCCAACAAACCGCTGGCCGAAGCCGCTTATGCCAACATCAAGGCAGTAGGGATGCCGGCCTGGTCCGCCGACGATCAGGCCTTCGCCAAAGCCCTCCAGACCAGCAACGGCTTCAAGCTCCAGCCGCTCGCGACAGAGGTCGAACCGCTGTCCACCCCCGAAATCCGCAAGGGCCGCAGCTTTGGCGGATCGGACGATATCGGCGATGTGATGTGGACCGTGCCGACCATCACCATCGGTTATCCGTCCAACGTCCCGAACGTGATCTTCCACCATGCGACGGCCGCGATGGCGATGGCCACGCCGATCGCGCACAAGGGCGCGGTGGCAGGCGCAAAGGCCGTCGCGATGACGGTGCTCGACCTGATGACCACACCCAGACTGGTGAAGGACGCCAAGACCTATTTCACCGACGTCCAGATGAAGACGGACACATATGACCCCGCGCTGGCAGCGAGCGATCAGCCCGCCATCCAGCGCAATGCGCAGATCATGCGGGAATTACGGCCGGCGATGGAAAAATATTATTACGACCCGTCCAAATATCCGACCTATCTCGAACAGCTCGGCATCCAATATCCCGGCGTAGGGAGCACCGCTCCGGGATCCTGATCCCGACCGAAGATCCGCCGGTCGATCACGCGAACACCGGGTTCCGTGCGATCGACCGGCATCAGCGCCCCCTCCTCGCTTTGCCCCGCCGGCTCACCGCATCTTCTGCATCATCTCATGCGGCATCATATGCATATTATGGTTCAGATGGGTCATCACCCACACCGATCCGACCACGACCAGCAGGACGATCAGCACCCCGAATGCCAGCGCGATGACGTTGTTGCTATTGTCCGGCCCGGTGGTCACGTGCAGGAAGAAGACGAGGTGCACGCCCATCTGCGCCACCGCTAGCACGATGATCCCCACCGGCACCGCCGGACCCCAGATCAGGTCGGTGGAGGCGATCCAGAACGACGCCGCCGTCAGCAACCCCGCCAGAAACAGCCCGATCGTATAGCCGCGCGCGCCTTGCGGGCTTTCGGTATCGGGGGATTCCTCACCGGGAATGGTGTCGCCATGATCTTGGCCGCTCATCCCAGATCTCCCAGCAGATAGACGATCGAAAACACGCCGACCCAGATGATGTCGAGCGCGTGCCAGAACAGGTTGAAGCAGAGCAGCCGCCGTTCCACGTCGGGCCGGAAGCCGCGCGTGGCGATCTGCGCCATCATCGTCGCCAGCCACAACAGCCCGACGCCGATATGCAACCCGTGCAGCCCGACCAGCGCGAAGAAGGCGGAGAGGAACGCGCTGCGCTGCGGCCCCGCGCCTTCCGTCACCAACTCCACGAACTCCTGTACCTCCACGGCCAGGAACAGCAGGCCCAGCAGCCCGGTCGCCGCCAGCCAGATCTGCGTCATGCGCTGATCCCGCCGCGCCGCCGACAGGCTCCCCAACCCGCATGTATAGCTGGACAGCAGCAGCAACACGGTTTCGATCGCGACCCGACCGCGCCCGAAAATCTCCGCGCCGGTCGGCCCGCCCGCCGTCTCCCCCGCCAGCACCGCATAGGCCGCGAAGAAGGCGGAAAACATCACGATGTCGGACAGCAGATAGATCCAGAAGCCGTAGCCGACGATGATCCGCTTCGAGGCCGGTCCCCCCGCACCATGCCCGGTCGCTTCGCCATGGCCATGGCCATGCCCCCCGTCGCCGCGTCCGAGCGCATAGGGATCGTGATCCGAGCCGATCTTCTCGCTGTGCGCGGTGGCGATGCTCATGCCGGAACCTCCTGTTCGCCGCGCGCCGCCAGCCAGGCATGGCGCGCGGCCCGGCGGGCGCGGTCCAGCTCCGCCACTTCCTCCGCAGGCACCTCATATTCCTCATGCCGCCGCCACGCGAAGACGGCGAAGGTCGCATAGGCGCCGACGAAGCCCAGCGCCGCCAGCCACCAGATGTGCCAGATCAGCGCGAACCCGATCAGCGTCGCGAAGAAGGCCGTGACGACGCCGGTCGCCGAATTGCACGGCATCTCGATCGGTTCATAGTGCGGCTCCGGGCCAAGCCGCTGGCTCTCGATCGCCTTCTGCTTGATGCCCCAATAGACTTCCTCGCCATGCACGTCGGGCAGCACCGCGAAGTTGAAGAAGGGCGGCGGCGACGCGGTGGACCACTCCAGGCTGCGTCCGTCCCACGGATCGCCGGTGACATCGCGCAACCGGTCCCGATCGCGGATGCTGACCACCAGTTGCACCACCTGCGCCGCCACGCCCAGCATCATGAAGCCGACGCCCGCCAGCGCGACATGCAGCCACGGCACCCATTCCTCGACCTCGACATGCTGGAGCCGCCGCGTCATCCCCTCCAGCCCCACGACGTAGAGCGCGCCGAAGGTCAGCGCGAACCCGATCAGCGACGGCCAGAAGGCGATCTTGCCCCAGCGTTCGTCCAGCTGGAAGCCGAACGCCTTTGGGAACCAGTAGGTATAGCCCGCAAACGCACCGAACACGACGCCACCGACGATGACATTGTGGAAATGCGCCACGAGGAACATCGAATTGTGCAACATGAAGTCCGCCGGCGGCACCGCCAGCAACACGCCCGTCATCCCGCCGATCACGAACGTCACCATGAAGGCGAGCGACCACAGCATCGGCGTCGGAAAGCGCACGCGCCCGCCATACATGGTGAACAGCCAGTTATAGATCTTCACCCCGGTGCCGACCGCGATGACCGACGTGGCGATGCCGAACGCCGCGTTCACATCCGCGCCCGCTCCCATGGTGAAGAAATGGTGCAGCCAGACGAGGAAGGACACGATGACGATGAACAGGGTCGCCGCCACCATGGACCGGTATCCGAACAAGGGCTTGCCCGAAAAGGTCGCGAAGATTTCGCTGAAGATGCCGAAGGCGGGCAGGATCAGGATATACACTTCCGGATGCCCCCACGCCCAGATGAGGTTCACGAACATCATCATGTTGCCGCCGGCTTCGTTCGTAAAGAAGTGGAAGCCCATATACCGGTCCAGCGTCAGCATCGCGAGCGTCGCGGTCAGGATCGGGAAGGCGGCGACGATCAGCATGTTCGCGCCGAGCGACGTCCAGCAGAACATCGGCATCCGGAGGTAGGACATGCCCGGCGCGCGCATCTTCAGGATGGTCGTCACCAGATTGACGCCCGACATCAGCGTGCCGACGCCCGATATCTGGATGGCCCACAGATAATAATCGACACCGACGCCTGGCGAATAGGTCGTCTCGCTGAGCGGTGCATAGGGCAACCAGCCGGTCCGCGCGAATTCGCCGATGACGAGGCTGACATTGACCAGCAGCGCGCCCGACGCGGTCAACCAGAAGCTGACCGAGTTGAGCGTAGGGAACGCCACGTCGCGCACGCCGAGCTGCAACGGGATGACGAAATTCATCAGCCCGATCACGAACGGCATCGCCCCGAAGAAGATCATGATCGTCCCGTGCGCGGAGAAGATCTGGTCATAATGTTCGGGCGGCAAATAGCCCTGCGCCCCGCCCGTCGCCATGGATTGCTGCGTGCGCATCATGATCGCATCGATGAAGCCGCGGATCAGCATCAGCAGCGCCAGCATCGTGTACAGGATGCCGATGCGTTTATGGTCGACCGTGGTGATCCACTCGCGCCACAGATAGGGCCAATAACCGGCCTTCGCGGTCCAGCCGACCACGCCCAGCAGGGCAAGGCCGACGACCGCCGCCGCGACCAACGGGATAGGCTGATCGAACGGGATCGCCGACCAGTCGAGTTTGCCCAGCATCGTCAGATTTCCCCAAATTGTTTTGGATCGGGCGTCTTTGGCGACACTTCGGGATCGCCACCGCGCCCCTCCTGCGGGCCCGGCGCCGGCTTCAGCCGCTGCGAAACGATGGCCTCGAACAGACGCGGCTGCACCGCGCCATAGGCCGCTGGCGGCAGATCCCTGCTCTGCCGCGCCAGCATCGCATAGCCGCGCGCATCCAGCGCCTGCCCGCTGCCCCGCGTCGTCGCGGCCCAGCGGGCGAAGTCGGGCGCGGGCAGCATGTCGACCGCGAAGTTCATGTCGGAAAAGCCGTCGCCGCTATAATGGGCCGACTGGCCATAGACGCGCCCCACCCGATCGGCCCGCAGGTTCAACTGCGTCTCCATGCCGTTCATCGTGTAGATCATCGATCCCAGCCGCGGCACGAAGAAGGTGTTCATCACGCTGGCGGAGGTCAGGCGGAACCGGACCGGCGTCCCGACCGGAAGCACCAGCCGGTTGACCAGCGCGACCCCCTGATCGGGGTAGATGAACAGCCATTTCCAGTCGAGCGAGACGACCTGAACCTCCAGCGGCCCCGCCGCCTGCCCCGGCGCAGCCGCGACCGGCCGACGCGGATCGAGATCATGGCTGCCGACCCAGATTACGCCCCCCAAAAACAGGATGACAAGGATCGGGATCGACCAGACGATCATCTCCACCCGCCCCGAATAGACGAAATGCGGCCGGTATTTTGCACGGGGATTGTCGGCCCGGAACCACCAGGCGAAGGCCAGCGTCGCGATGATCGTCGGCACCACGATTGCGAGCATGATCGCCAGCGCGTTGAACAGGATCTGCCGGTTGGCCGCCGCCACCGGTCCGTCCGGTGCAAGGATGCTCGACGGTGCGCACCCCGACAGGATCGGCAGGGACAGTAGCGCCAGCCACAACGCGCCCCTGCCCAAAGATTTGCACCGCGCCCGGTCGGCTCCCATAACGCCTTCATCCGTCGTCGTTTTTTACCGCCCCCTTGTCTGTGGTCAGCGCGCGACACGCTATCGCATAGGTTAGGCACGTCTCGATCCACGCACCGGGCCTGAACCCGCCCGTCCCGGATCCGCCCGGCGCGTCCGCCGCGAGCGATAGGGTCCGCCGTTCGACTGTTCAAAAACGAGACTGCAGATCTTGCTAATCATCTTTGATTTCACTTCGATATCGATATGAACCGTAAGCATCGCAACGACGGAATAATCGTCGGGCGATCGGGAGGATGACATGGATTTCGGGGAATTTGCGGCACAGGCAATCTGGCTGGCCGTCTACGCGCTGTTCCACACGCAGATCGATAGCTGGCAGTCGGACAGCTCGGTTTAAATATTAATATGAGAAATCCGTCGTAGATCTTCTGGACCGCCGCGACGATATCTCGACATCATGAACGGCATGATATACCGGACCTCACCCCATCTGCGCGGCCTCGAATGACGCCACGACTGCTGCTGTTCGGTTCGGGCGATTTTGCGTTCAATCTCTTCTGGCAGAGCGTCAGCCTCTATTTGCTGTTCTTCTATGTCGACGTCCTGGCATTGCCACCGGCGATGGCAGGGCTGATCTTCATGATCGGTGCCTTATGGGACGGGATTGCGGACCTGCTCGCCGGCATCGTCGCGGAACGAAGCCGGATTGCCTATCGACGCTTTCTGGCATGGGGTGCGGTGCCGCTGGGGCTGGCATTCGTGGCGATGTTCGCGGTTCCCGCGGCTGGCGGCGCGCTCGCCGCGCAGTTGCTGTTTCGCACATTCTACGCCTTCACCAATATTCCCTATGCCGCCTGGACCACGCGGCTGGCCGCGCAGAGCGAGACGCGCACGCTACTCGCCGGCATCCGCATGGCCTTCGGCGCGACCGCCGCCGCGCTCGTCGCGCTCGCCTTTCCCGTCGCAAAGCCCACCGCCGCCGGTTTCGCGACCGTCGCCATGATTCTCGCCGCCATCGCCGTCCCCCTCCTGCTGCTGGTCGCCCTGCTGGTGCCGGAACCGGCGCGCGAGCGGAACGCTCACACCCGCATCGCTATCCCGGCCGCGCTGGCCGCACTCGCGCGCAACCGGGCGTTCGTCACGCTCAATCTCGCCGCCGGGCTGGGCAGCGCCGCCGCGGCCCTGCTGGGCCAGTCGCTCCTCTATCATTTCCGCTATGTGCTGGGCGACGCCACCGGCGGGTCGCGCATGTTGGCGATCATGGGGCTGTCCAGCCTCGTCTTCGTGCCCGTCTGGACGATGCTCGCGCGGCGGACGGGCGCACGCATCGCGTGGATGGTCAGCGGCGCGGTGGCGCTGGCCGGCCTGTCGCTCTTCACCGCGTCCGGCATGCCGTCGCTGCTCGCCAACGGGCTGTTCTTCGTCATGATGCAGGCCGCCTTCACCGGCTTCGGCCTTGCCGCCTGGGCGCTGCTGCCAGACACGGTCGACTGGGGCGAGATGCAGGGCGGCGTCCGTGTCGAGGCGCTCGCCTTCGGTGTCTTCGCGCTGCTGCAAAAGGCCGCGCTCGCCGCCACGGGCCTCGCGATCGGGACGATCTTCGACGCCGCCGGCTTCGTCGCCGGCACCGCTCAGTCCGCCGCCGCACTGGCCGCGATCCGTCAGGTCATGCTGATCGGCCCGGCCGTGCTGATCCTGCTGGCGATGGCGGCGGTGGCGTGCAACCCGCTCCGCCGGGGCACGCTCGCCGCGCTCAGATCAGCACGAACGCGCCCGACACTCCCTCCGCCTGCGCCGACGGACTGACCCACAGCCGGAACCGCCCCGGTTCCGCCACCGGTTTCAAATCGCGTCCGACGAAGCGCAGGTCATCCGCGCGCAGCAGGAATTCCACCGTCCGCGCCGCGCCCGGTTGCAGCATGATCTTGCGAAACGCCTTCAACTCGCGCACCGGCCGCGTGATGCTGGCCGCGACATCCTGCACATAAAGCTGCACGACCTCTTCCGCCGCCCGCTCCCCCGCATTGCGGATCGTCGCCCGCACGCGCAGCACACCGTCCGCCGACAGCCGGCCCGATCCCAGATCCAGCGCGTCATACCGGATGCGCCCATAGGTCAGCCCATGCCCGAACGCGAACAGGGCATCGTTGGGAAATTCCCGGAAATGCGCCTTGTAGGGCGCCAGCGGCCCCGGACCATTGGGCCGCCCCGTGCTCTTATGCGCGTAATGATAAGGAGACTGGCCGCTGGCATGGGGAAAGCTGACCGGCAACCGCGCGGACGGCCCCTCCACCCCGAACAGGATATCCGCCGTCGCCGGCCCTGATTGCGACCCCAGAAACCAGGTGACCAGGATGGCCGGCGCCGCGAGCGCCGCCCCCTCCAGCGCCAGCGCACGACCGTTGCGCAGGATGACGACGACCGGCTTACCCGTCGCCGCCACCGCTTCGGCCAATGCCATTTGCGCAGGCGGCACGACGATCGCGGAACGGCTCTGCGCCTCGCCCGACATGGACTGGCTTTCCCCGATGACCAGCAACACGATATCCGCCGCTTTGGCCGCCGCCACCGCCGCCGCGATCCCGCCGGACAAGGGCGCATCGATCCCCGAACCGTCCGTCACCGTCACCAGCGCCGGATCCGCCACCGCGCCGCGAACGCCGGTCAGCAGATCCACCGCCTCCCGATCGGTGCCATAGACGTTCCACGGCCCAATCAGGTCATGCTGCCCCCGCGCGAACGGCCCGATCAGCGCGATTGTCTTGCCCGATCGCGGCAACGGCAGCAGATCGCCCTCATTCTTCAACATCACGATCGACCGCCGCCCCGCCTCCCGCGCCAGTGCAAGCGCGGCCGGCGTCCGCACCAGCGCCCTTTCACGCCGCGGATCGATCCGGCGGAACGGATCATCGAACAGGCCGAGCGCGACCTTCAGCGCCAGCACGCGCCGCACCGCCTGGTCCAGTCGCGCCATCGGCACATCCCCCGCCGCCACCAGCGCCGGCAGATGCTTCAGGTAGAAACCCGACTGCATACTCATATCGACGCCCGCCATGAAGGCGAGCCGCGTCGCGTGCCGCGCATCCTCGGCAAAGCCATGGCCGATCAGTTCCTCGTCGCCGGTATAATCGGACACGACCAGCCCGCCAAAGCCCCATTCGTCGCGCAGCACATCGGACAGCAACCAGCGATTGGCCGTCGCCGGCACGCCAGAAATCTCATTGAACGCCGCCATCGTCGTCGGCGCGCCGGCCGCGAACGCCGCCTGGAATGGCGGAAAATAGGTTTCGCGCAGCGTTCGTTCAGAAATGTCGACGCTGTTATAATCCAGCCCCGCCTCCGCCGCGCCATAGGCCGCGAAATGCTTGGCGCAGGCCGCCACCGCATCCGGTGCGGCCAGCCCGTTCCGACCCTGAAACCCGCGGACGCGCGCCTCCGCCATCATCCGGCCGAGCAGCACATCCTCGCCCGCCCCCTCGATCCCCCGGCCCCAACGCTGGTCGTGCGCGATGTCGACCATCGGCGCGAAGGTCCAGTCGATCCCCGCCGCCGCCGCCTCGGCGCCCGCCGCACGCGCGGTCCGCTCCGCCAGTGCGGGTTCGAAACTGCCCGCCTCCGCCAGCGGCATGGGGAAGATCGTGCGAAACCCGTGGATGACATCGGCCGCGAACAGCAGCGGGATCCGCAGGCGCGACCGCATCGCCACCGTCTGCATCCGCCGCGCCATCGCCGCGCCATTGCCGTTGAACACGCCGCCCAGCCGCCCGGCGCGCACCTCCGCCAACTGGTCCTCGAAACTGCCCTGCGCACCGGCGGGGTTAAGTGACGTCGCCGCCCCCCCCGCCCATGCCGCCGCCATCAGCGTCAATTGCCCGGCTTTCTCCACCACCGTCATCCGCGCGATCAGCGACTCGATCGCGGGCGGCAGGCCGTCCGCCTCCGCCTCCATCAGCAAGGCATGCGCGGGCGATGCCATCCATGCCGCGATCGCCCCCGTTCCCATCAGCGCCGCACGTCTCGTCATCCGCCGTCCGTGCATCGCTATTCTCCCTCTCCGGCCGCCCTGTCGGCAATCCCGTCACAAAGTGATTGATGGCCATCATAGGATCCTGTAACCGGTTACATCAAGAGCCATCACCCGGCGGAACAGCCGGGCAGACGCGAAAGCGCGGCCGGAGAGGAACGCAAAGGGAATGTCGAACGCCACGATCCGCGATGTCGCACGCGAAGCCGATGTGTCGGTTGCGTCGGTGTCGCGCGTGCTGAACGGCCATGCCAATGTCCGCCCCGCGCTGCGCGACCGGATCGAAAGCGTGGCGACCCGGCTCGGCTATGTCCCCCATGCAGGCGCGCGCAATCTCAGCCTGGCGCGCGCGGGCGCGATCGGCGTCGTCCTGCCCGATCTGCACGGCGAATTCTTTTCCGAATTGTTGCGCGGCATGGATCGCGAGGCATCCGCGCGTGGCCTGCAACTGCTGCTCACCGTCCTCCATGCCGAAACCGAACGTGGGATCGAGGCGATCGACACGATGCGCGGCCGCATCGACGGACTGATCGTCATGGCCCCGCAGGTCGATGCCGACCGGTTGAAGCGGCATCTCCCGCCCGGCCTGCCCACCGTCCTCGTCAATTGCGCACGCGACATGCACACACGCGCTGAATTGCGCATCGACAATCAGGCCGGCGCAGAGGCCATGATCGACCATCTCGTCGCCACCGGGCGGCGGCGGCTGGTTCACATCACCGGTCCCGAGGATAATATCGATGCGGTCGAACGGCGGCAGGGCGTCGCGGTCGCGGCGGCCCGCGCCGGCCTGCCGGTTCGCTATCTCCCGGGGGATTTCCGCGAGGCGAGCGGTGTCGCCGCTACAACAACGCTGCTGGACACGATCGACAGCGTGGATGCGATCTTCGCCGCCAACGACATGATGGCGATCGGCGTGATGACGACGTTGAAACGCGCCGGCGTCACGGTGCCCTCCCAGATCGCGGTCGCCGGGTTCGACGATATCCCGCTCGCCCGCCTCATTTCGCCCGCGCTCACCACGATGGGCATCGACATCGCCGCCTTCGGCATCCGCGCCATGCAGAAACTGGTGCAGATGAGCGAGGGCGACGACCACGCATCCGTCGAGTGCATCGCACCGACGCTCATCATCCGCGACACGACGGATCAAAGCCTCGAAACGGGGCATAACAGGGGAGAAATGTCATGAAGATCAAGGCTATCAGGCTGGCACTGGCCGGCGCGACCATGCTGGCGGGCGGTACGATCGCGATCGTGTCCGCCGCCGCGCAGACCGCCACCGCAGCGATCCGCGGTCAGGTCCGGGAGGCGACCGGCGCCGCCGTAACCGGTGCGGCCGTCACCGCCGTCAGCACCGCCACCAACCAGACCTATCGCGCGACCACGGACGCCAACGGCCGTTACGTCCTGAACGGCCTGCGCCCCGGTGAATTCCGCATCAGCATCGCCGGCGCGGGTGCGGCTCCGTTCGAACGCGTGATCGTCGTCGCGATCGGCCAGTCGGCCAGTCTGGACGCCACGCTCGGAGCGCGCGCAGCCCCCGCCGCCGATGGTGCCGCCCCCGCCACCACCGCGGGCGACGGTCAGGAGATCGTCGTGACGGGCAGCCGCCTGACCGAAACCCGCACCAGCGAAATCGCGACCAATGTCAGCCAGGAACAGATCCGCACGCTGCCGCAGTCCGATCGCAACTTCCTGTCCTTCGCGGCACTCGCCCCCGGCGTCCGCTTCAACGACAGTGAAACCGACAAGAGCTTCTCCTCCGGTGCTTCCACCGCCAGTCAGGTCAATGTCTTCATCGACGGCGTCAGCCTGAAGAACAAGCTGCGCGAAGGCGGCGTCGCCGGGCAGCAGAACAGCCGCGGCAATCCCTTCGGCCAGCTGGCCGTGCAGGAATTCCGCGTCCTGACGCAAAATTATAAGGCCGAATATGAGCAGGCCGGCGCCGCGATCATCAGCGCGATCACCAAGAGCGGCACCAACGAATTTCACGGCGAGGTCTTCGGCCAATATACGGATCGCTCGCTTAGCGAGAAGAGCATTCTCGACAAGAAGGCCGATCGCGCCAAACCCGCCTTCAAGCGCAAACAATATGGCATTGCGCTCGGCGGCCCGATCATCAAGGACAAGCTGTTCTTCTTTGGCGCCTATGAAGGCAACGATCAGGACCGCGCGTTCAACGTCGACAGCACCGGGTCTGCGGCCGCAATTGCCGAATTTGAACAATTTTCGGGACGTCGCCTGTCGGAATTCGAAGGCGCCTTCGTCAGCCCGTTCCGCAGCGACTTCTATTTCGGAAAGCTGACCTTCACGCCCGATGAGCATCAGACGTTCGACCTGTCGTTCAGCCGCCGCGACGAAACCGACATTCAGGGTTTCGGCGACAATACCGCGTTCGAAAACGCCGAGAACAAGCGCAACCGTGTCGATACCTATCAGCTAAAATATACCTATTCCGGCGACAGCTTCGTCAATGAGGTCAATCTCAACTATCTCGATTACAGCTTCCGCCCGACATCGTTGAATCCTGGTCTGGCAACGTCCGAATATGCCTCGGTGATCGTCTTCGGTGGCCGGGATTCAACGCGGCGGGAAATCCAGAAGGGCTACACGCTTCGTGACGATCTGACCTACACCGCTATCGATGGCCATACGGTCAAGGGCGGCGCACGGGTCGAGGTCACCGATATCGAATTCAACAATCAATCCTACATCCAGCCACGCCTAACCTTCCGCCGCGAACCGCAAAATAACCTCAACTTCTCGTTCCCGGCCGAAGCGCGGCTGGGGCTGGGCAACGGCCTGATCCAGTCGTCCAACACGCAGGTCGGCCTGTATCTTCAGGATGACTGGGACGTCAGCAGCCGGTTCCAACTCAATCTTGGCGTCCGCTGGGATTATGAAACGAACGGCAAGAATAATCGCTACATCACCCCGCCCGCCGCGATCGCGGCGCTACGCGCCCTGCCGCCCACGCCCTATTTCAGTGCCGACGATTATATCAGCACCGGCCAGAACCGGAAACCTTATGCCAAGGCGATCGCGCCCCGCCTCGGTTTCTCATGGGACATCAATGACGACCAAAGCACCGTCATCTTCGGCGGCGTCGGGCGCTACTATGATCGCAACACGTTCAACAATACGGTCGACGAATTGTCGCGCACGATCAACCCGATCGGCGTCTTCCGCTTCTCGCGCAACGGTGCGCCGCGAAACGGATTGCCGACCGTGATCTTCGACCCGTCCTATCTGACCCGCGACGGTCTCCGCGCACTCGCCGCAAGCTCGACGCAGGGCCTGCCCGAACTGTTCGCCGTGAAAAATAATACGCGCCCGCCCGTCAACGATCAGGCCAGCCTCGGCGTGCGGCAGAAGATCGGCATTTTCCAGGCGGCGCTCACCGGCTCCTATCAGCGCGGACGCCATGGCTACACCAATTTGTTCGCGACCCGCACCAATGGCGGCCTCGGTGGATGTTGCAACACGGCCTCCACCATCGCCAACGGATATCAGAACGCCCTGATCGGCTTTGACGGTCTCGATACCCGGTACAAGGCGATCTTCTTCACGCTCGATAAGAATTACACGGAATCCTCGGGCTGGGGCATCAACATCGCCTACACCCTGTCAAAAGCGGAGCAGAATGGCGGCGATCTGTTCAGCCTCGATGCGGTCACCCCCGATGATTATGGCTGGCGGCGCACCAATAGCGACGAAACCCACCGTGTCGTGCTGTCGGGCATCGTCGATCTGCCGCTCGGCTTCCAGTTCTCGACGCTCACCACCTTGGGCAGCGGCGAGGCATTTCGCGTGACCGACGGCACCAACGGCGCGGACTCGGGCTTCAACCGCTTCACCGCCCGGTCTCCTAGCAAGAATTGCATCAAGGGTGTCTTCGCCTTTTGCGAAGTCAACGTCGCGCTCGCAAACAAGATCAAGCTATTTGGCAGCAAGGGCGAATTTGAAGTCGCGGTCGATGTCCTCAACGTCTTCAACAACAAGAATTATGACGGCTTCGACGACTTCTTCAACAATACGCCCACCGCGGGCGGGCAGGTCACCGATCCGCTCGAACCCGCACGCATCGGCCGCAACCTGCTGACGCTGCCGCGGCGTGTCCAGTTCCGCATGGGATACCGGTTCTGATCTGACCGGGTGGATGCCGCCGCGGCATCCACCCGCTTTGCCGGTTTGCCCATAGAGGAGCGATCATGCTCGATCGAAGAGAGTTTCTGGGCCGCGGCGGGATTGCCCTCGCCGGGCTGACGGCGGGGTGCGCCACCAGCCTCCGCCCTGCCGGCACGACCCGGGCGGACGCCGCTCTGGTCAGCGATCTTCAGGAACGGACCTTCCGTTTCTTCTGGAACACCACCGATCCCGCCACCGGCCTCGCGCCCGATCGCTGGCCGACCCCGTCCTTCGCCTCAATCGCGGCGATCGGCTTCGCGCTCACCGCCTATTCGGTCGGCGTCGCGCATGGCTGGATCTCGCGCGCCGCCGCCCGCGCGCGGACGCTCGCCACGCTTCGCTTCCTCGCCGCCGCCCCGCAGGGGGACGGGACGCGGGGCTATAGTGGCTATAAGGGCTTCTTCTATCACTTCCTCGGCGTCACCAAGGGACAACGCTTCGCCCGCTGCGAATTGTCGACGGTCGATACCGCTTTGCTGCTCGGCGGCGTCCTGTTCGCGCAAAGCTGGTATGACGGCCCTCACCCCGACGAAGTCCGCATCCGCGCGCTGGCCGAAATGCTCTACCGCGCCGTCGATTGGCCGTGGATCACACCGCGTGCACCCTTGTTGTCGATGGGCTGGCATCCCGAAACCGGTTTCATTCGCAGCGACTGGGACGTCTATAATGAGGGGATGCTGCTCTACATTCTGGCGCTCGGCTCCCCCACCCATCCCTTGCCCGACGGCACATGGCAGGCCTGGTCGAGCCGTTTCGAATCCTCATGGACGGATCGCTGGAGCCAGCCGCATCTCCATTTCCCGCCGATGTTCGGCCATCAGTATAGCCATGTCTGGATCGATTTCCGCGGCATCCGGGACGACTATATGGCCGGCAAGGGCATCGATTATTTCGAGAATAGCCGTCGCGCCGCCTATGCGCAGCAAGGCTATGCCATCGCCAATCCCGGCGGCTGGCGCGGTTATGATGCGGAGGTCTGGGGCCTGACCGCCTGCGATGGCCCCGGCGATTTCACGACGACCGACACCGGCCGCGAACGTACCTTCTTCACCTATTCCGCGCGCGGCCCCGGCGATCGTGACGACGGCACCATCGCGCCCACCGCAGCCGCCGCGTCGATCGCCTTCGCGCCCGAAATCGCCACCACCGCCATCGCCGCCATGCACCGGCGCTACGGCCATGCGATCTACGGCGAATATGGCTTTCTGGATGCATTCAACCCGACCCTGACCGAAGCACCCGAACCGCTACGGCATGGCAAGATCGTACCCGGCGTCGGCTGGGTCGACAGCGATTATCTGGGGATCGATCAGGGACCGATCGTCGCAATGATCGAGAATGCACGGACCGGCATGATCTGGCAGACGATGCGCCGCAACCCGCATATTCGCCGCGGCCTGCAACGCGCCGGCTTCACCGGCGGCTGGCTGTCGCGAACCGGATAGCCCCTGACCGGAAACGCGCGCAGGAAACGCCCTTCAGGCGGCCAGCCATGCGCTTTCGGCGTCATCGACCGCCTCGAACATGTCGCCCTCGGCCATCATCGCGCGCAAGCGGGTGCGGACATCCTCCGCCGTCCCGCGTCGCGGAAATTTCGGATCGGCCGCCGCCGCCCGCGCCAGATCGCCGATCCAGCCGTCACGCTGCTTCTGCGTCAGCAGCCACGCACCGAATGTCTCGCCCTGATCGTTCAGCATGACCGATCCGGGCACCGCGCCGTCATCCATTGCCCGCCTCGCTGTCCACCACCCGCTGCGGCAGGCGCAGCCGGAAATGCCGGTCCTCGATCGCCAGGCTTCCGGCCGCCAACGCCGCCAGATTGCGCACCAGCCGCAGCGAGAACCCCAGCCCCAGTAAAGGCGCATCCGGCCAGTCGCCATCGGGCGCATAGCCCGGATCGAGCAGGGTACGTTCGTCACGCCCCGCCAGTCGCGCCGGACGCGCCACCGTGAACAGCAGCCCCCCCGCGCCGTCGCTGTCCAGCGTCACCGCGATCCGCTCGGTCGGCTCCGCCAGCCCGACAGCGGCCGCGATCATCCGCGACAACATGCGGTCGAACAGGATGGCATCCCCCGACTGCCCGGCCAGACCGGTCGCGATCGTCACATCCAGCCGTGGATCATAGGCGCTGCGCGGGTCGTGCCGCGATGCGATTTCCGCCAGCAACGCACCGGCGTCGATCAGCCCGACCGCGACCGGCATCTGCGCCCCGTCCAGTTGCGCCGCCACGTCCAGATCATCGACCGCGCCCAGCAACCGCTGCCCGTCCCCCGAAATCGCCCCGGCATGGGCGCGATATTCCGGCGCGACCGGCCCCAGCAACTGCCCCTCGATCATGTCGGCAAATCCGACGATCGCGTTCAGCGGGGTGCGCAATTCATGAACGAGCTGGCGCAACGAATCCGGCGCGATCCCGCCGCCGAGCAAGCTGCCCGATCCGCGCGACGGCGCAGCGATTTCGTCCGGACGCGGCCGGCGCGCCGTACCGCGATAACCCATGAACCGGCCGTCATGCGGCGCGAACAGCGGCACTGCGGAAATCCGCCAGTCACCCGCCGCTGGCCCCGCCCCCGCAATCTTCATCCGCGCGTCGCGGAACGGACTGCGCCGACGATAGGCGCCCGCCACATGCCCGTCGACGCCGTGCCCGACATCCGCCGCCGCCGATTCCGCCAGCGTCTCACCGATGATCGCCTCGCGCGGCGCGCCTTCCACCCAGAAGATCACGCCGTCGCTGGCCGCTTCGAACCGGAACTCGGTCGCGGGTTCGGCGGTCACGCCGTCCGCCGTCGGCCATGGCCGTTCGCGGCGATAGGCGTCGATGCGCTTCACCAGATCGCCGATCGAAACCCCGATCGGATTCGGATCGATCACCGGCGCGCGCAACGCCGGCAGCGCGGCGGCAACCGGTGCCTCCGGCTGCGCGACGGGCTGGGCTACCGGCGCATTCAGCACCAGATCAACCGCGCCGAACGCCGACAGGCCGCGCTGCGTATCGGAGTCCAGATCGCGCCGGTTGCGCAGGAAGCCCCGCGCCGTAGGCGACAGCGTCGGCAACAGCGCCGACCAGCTCCCATCGATCAACCGCACCGTGCCCAGCACCGGCGCAGCGATCGACGGCACATCTTCGGAGAAGAGTTGCACCAGCCCCGCGGGAACGCGCCGCCCGGCCAGCATCCGTGCCGCACGCAAACGCACCGGGGCCGGCACATCGGCACGTGCCACACGCAGAAAGTCATAAACACGCGCTACGGCAGGCCCGCCACGGCCCTGCGCCACCAGATCCACCAACTGCACCCAGGCCGTCGCGCGAGCATCCGGGGTCGCCAGCGGCTGATCGACGACGGTACGAATCATATCGTCGTAGCGCACTGGAAAGGGATCCTTCATCATTTGCGGGATTGCCGCGACGCAGCAAGCTTGACGAAGGCGTTAGCGCGATCCGGACTCCGTGGAAACTCCCATTTTCAGGGCGTAACATTACGAGACGATTCCAGATCGTTGATAGATTATTCCAATTCGGGACCAGATGAGTATAGCTTGGCGTCATGGCCCATCGTTATCCCCTTGATTCCATCGATCGCACCATCCTGACGTCCCTGCAGGAAGACGGTCGCATCACCAATGTCGATCTTGCGCGCCGCGCCGGGTTGACCGCCCCCCCCTGCCTGCGCCGCGTCCGCGCGCTGGAAGAGGCCGGGATCGTCGAGGGGTATCATGCCCGGCTGAACGCCGCCGCGCTCGGCTATGGCATCATGGTCTTCGCGCTGGTGTCGCTGCGGTCCCAGGCGGAAGAGGATCTGCGCGCGTTCGAAGCGCATATGGCCGCGCTGCCGCAAGTCCGCGAATGCCACATGCTGAATGGCGAGATCGATTTCATCCTCAAGATCGTCGCCCACGATCTTCAAAGTTTTCAGGCGTTCCTGACCTCCGAACTGACCACAGCCCCGCATGTCGCCAGCGTCAAGACATCGCTGACGATCCGCACCGCCAAGGACGAAAGCGGCATCCCCGTCGATCCGGACTGAAGAACTCTCTAAGAACCGTTCGGTTCGAGCAGGGATCGAACCCGTCTAGAGCCGGTATCGAGAACGCGCGACGCACTTACGCTCGATACACTGGCCAGACAGGCCCAGCCGAAACCCTGCCTAGACCGTAATGACCCCAAGCCGACCCGCCCATCCCGAGCGCAGTCGAGGGACCGGCCGAGCGAAGCCGAGGACGCCAGCCTTCGAGCTTCTCGACTGCGCTCGAAGAGATCCCTCGACTGCGCTCGGGATGGACGGCAGTCTCAAGTGATTCCGGATGATGTCATCCCGCGCTACCGCAGCGTCACCCAGGTCGGCGCATGATCCGACGCCTTTTCCTTGCCCCGCGTCGCCTTGTCGACGCCGGCATCCACCAGCCGGTCCGCCGCCGCCGGGCTGAGCATCAGATGATCGATCCGGAAGCCGGCATCGCGCGCCCACGCGCCCGCCTGATAATCCCAGAAGGTATAGACCGGCCCTACCGGATGCCGCGCCCGGATCGCGTCGGTCCAGCCCTGATTCCGCAGCCGCCGGAACGCCGCCTGCGATTCCGGCTGCAACAGCGCGTCACTCGCCATCGCCCGCACCGAAAACGTATCATCATGCGTGCTGGTCGGAATGACGTTATAATCGCCCGCCAGCACCACCGGACGCTCGCTGGCGAACAGGCTGGCGGCATGATCGATCAGCCGGTCGAACCAGGCCAGCTTGTAATCATATTTCGGTCCCGGCTGCGGATTGCCATTGGGCAAATAGATGGACGCCACCGTCACGCCATCCACGATCGCTTCCAGATAGCGGCTCTGCGCCGGATCGGGGTCGTCCGGCAGTCCGCGTCGCGTTTCCACCGGGTCCGTGCCGCGCGCCAGAATGGCGACGCCGTTGAACCCCTTCTGCCCATGCCAGATCGCGCCATAACCGGCGGCACGGATCTCCGCGATCGGGAAGCTGTCATCCTGCGCCTTGATCTCCTGCAGGCAGGCGACGTCTGGCTGCGTCTCCTCCAGCCATTCGATCAGGCGGGGCAAGCGCGCGCGGCTGCCATTGATGTTGAATGTCGCGATTTTCATGGGAAGCGGTCTAGCGGGGAATGTCGCCTTTGGCACCCCACAGCGCCACCCGGACTGCTACCGGATCAGATGGAAAAGCTGGTGCCGCACCCGCAGCCGGACGCCGCGTTCGGATTGGTCACGCGAAAGGCCGAGCCGCCCAGCGAGTCCACGAAGTCCACCGCGCTGCCGCGCACCAGATCGAGGCTGATCGGATCCACCACCAGGGTCACGCCATCGCGCACCGCGGTGACATCATCCCCCTCGACCAGATCGGCGAGGCCGAATTTATATTGAAAGCCAGCGCATCCGCCGCCATCGACCGCTAAACGCAGGATGGCCGGTTTCCCCTGCCGCGCGGCGATCAGGGCGACACGCTTCGCAGCGGACTGGGTCAGGTCGATCTGTTCGGACATGCAACGAAGATAGGGACGAACCACACCGCCCGCAACGGGTCAGTCGATCGCCGGGCCACCCACTGCGGCCAGCTGCACGCCGGTCGTCGCGCGCTTCTCGAAGGTCGCGGCATATTCGGCGGAGCGGAGATAGGGGATCGGATTGACCGCGCGCCCGTCGATGCGGACTTCATAATGGAGATGGCTGCCCGTGGAACGGCCGGTCGACCCCATCAGGCCGATCAACTGCCCGCGATGCACGCGGGTATTCTCGGCCACGAGGATCTTGGACATATGGCCGTACCGCGTTTCCATCCCCGCGCCGTGGCTGATCTGGACGAGATTGCCATAGCCATTGCCCCAGCCGGCCCGGTTCACCACGCCGTCGGCGGTGGCATAGATCGGCGTGCCGATCGGGCCGGCCAGATCGATCCCGGCATGCATCGCCGCGCTATGGCGGAACGGATCGGACCGGACACCGAAGCCGCTGGTGAAGTTGATCGTGTTCAGCGTCACCGGGCGCAGCGACGGCACATTCACCTGCGGCGCGGACGGCGCCGGCATCATGCCCATCTCATTATACTGGTCGGCGCGCTTCCACGTGGTGAACAGCGCCTGAAAGCCGGCATCGGCCGGTTCGGCCTGCGCGTCGACCGCCTCATATCCGCCGTCCATCGCCGCGCCTTCCTGCGGAGCCGCCTGCGCAGCGGTGCAACCGATCGCGAGCGCGGCCGCGGAAAGGAACCGCAAGGAGGACAGGACGTTGGACGCGGTGAAGATCATGCAAACCCCGGTATCGGCGCATCCCGCCGGCCGCTTGCCTGCGTGATGCTGGAAGATCGTTCGGCACCGGGGAATCTCCCCCCGGCGGCGTTGATGCTTAATGCTGCACGATCGGGGGGTTGGGAAGATCCGTATAATATCCTTTCGTCAGACCGGCTGCTTCGCGCGCTGAGTCGTTGAACGGGGGCTTAATCGTGCCCCCGAAGCGCTCGGAAACCAGTCTCCGCCATGTCGGAACCGGCGCGAATCCGCGATTCCCGCACAGATCGAGGAACCATCGCACCCCGGCGGCGACATGCCGGACCTCATCCTTTTCGATCCGCGCGAGGATGCGTGCGGACGTCGCATCCCCCGCCGCGGCGAAACGCGCGACCGTCGCCGGCGTCACATCCAGCCCGCGCGCTTCCAGCACCATCGGCACGATCGCCAGCCGTGCCAGCGCATCATCGGCCGTGTTGCCCGCCGCCTCCCACAATCCGTCATGCGCCGGCAACGCACCGTAAAAGCTGCCCAATGCGCGCAACCGCCGGTCAAGCAGCGCGAAATGCATCGCCTCGTCCGCGCCGACACCGAACCAGTCGTCCAGAAAGGCGGCCGGGAACAGTGTCCCGAACCGCCCGATCAGATCGAACGCCAGATCGATCGCGGCGAATTCGATATGCGCCAGCGCATGGAGCATCGCGATCCGCCCCGCAGCACTCCCGCCCTTGCCCCGGCGCGGCATCCGCGTCGCCGGCAACAGTTCGGGACGGTCCGGGCGCGCCGGCCGCTCGGGCATCGCCCGATCCCAGATCAACGCCAGCCGCCCCGCCCGCCAGTCGCGCGACGCCGCTCGTGCCGCCTTCACCTTGTCGGCGGGATGCGCCGTCGCCAGCACCGCATAAGCGGCGTCGGCGACGCTGCGAACCACGGGCATCCTACGCCGTCTGCCCCTTCAGCGCCCGCGCGGCGGCCAGCACCGCATCGGCATGGCCCGGCACCTTCACCTTGCGCCAGACCTGCGCGATCCGACCTTCGCGGTCGATCAGGAAGGTCGCCCGGTCGATCCCCATATATTTGCGGCCATACATGCTCTTTTCCACCCAGGTGCCGAACGCCGCGCACACGCTGTCATCGACATCCGTGGCCAGCGGCACGGTCAGCCCCGCCTTGTCGATGAACTTGGTCTTGCCCTTCGACGTGCCCTTGGAAATGCCGAGGATCTGCGCATCCTCCATTTCGAACGCCGCCTTTAGCCGCGAAAAATCCTGCGCCTCGGTGGTGCAGCCCGACGTGTCGTCCTTCGGATAGAAGAACAGCACCAGCGTCTGCCCCATCATGTCGGTCAGCCGCAAAGTGCCGCCATCCGGCGTTTCCAGCGTCAGGTCGGGCAGGCGATCGTCGATGTCGAGCATATGCGGAAATCCTTCATACGGTTCAGCCGCCGCTGATGCGCGCCCATTCGCCCGCGATCAACCTCTGCGCCGCATCCCGCGCAGTCCCCAATGCGGTCCAGTCCGCCACGCCGCAGGCCGCCGCGATCCGCGCCTGTGCGGCCGGCGGCGGCTCGGTCGAATCCGGCGACACCAGCCGCATCGTCACCAGCATCCGGGCGAGCAACCCGTGCGCCGCCACCATGCCGGGGTCGATCAGCCCCGCCGCCGCCAGCATCCCGATCGCCTTGGCCAATCCCGGATCCAGCCCCACGCCATGCGTCAATTGCAGCACATGCACCGCAAATTCCAGATCGACCAACCCGCCGGGTGCCAGCTTGATATCGAACGGACCGGCCGGCGGCTTGTGCAGCGCGATCTCCCCGCGCATCCGCACCGCATCCGCCCGCAGCGCCGCCGGATCGCGCGGCCGGCGCAGCACGTCTCCGATCGTCGCGGACAGCGCCGCGCGCGCCTCCGCCGATCCGAACACCGGCCGCGCGCGGGTCAGCGCCATATGCTCCCATGTCCACGCATTTTCGCGCTGATAGCGTTCGAAACTGTCGGTCGACACCGCCAGCAGCCCCTGCGCGCCGGATGGCCGCAACCGCGTATCGATCTCGTACAGCGGCCCGGCCGCCGTCGCGACGCTCAGCGCGCCCGTAACCCGCTGCGCCAGCCGGTTGAAATAGGTGGTCGCGCCGATCGGCCGCCGCCCGTCCGATTCTGCAAGATGATCGCCGGTGAACAGATAGATCAGGTCCAGATCCGACGCATGGGTCAGCGCGCCGCCACCCAGCCGCCCGAGCGCGAGGATCAACAATTCCCCGCCCGGCACCCGACCGTGCGCCCGCTCGAATTCGGCGGTCGCCGCCGCCGCCAATGCCAGGATCGTGCCCTCGGCCACGCGCGCATAGCCCCCCGCCACGATCAGCGGATCCGCCGCCCCCGCCACGATCTGCGCGCCCAGAGCGAAGCGCCGCTCATTGACGCGCGCCCGCACCCGGTCGAGCAGATGCTGATAATCCTCACCGCTCTCCCCCGCCACGAACGCCGCCGCCAGATCCGTTGCCCCGGCCGGCGGATCGAACGCGCTGGCATCGATCAGCCCGTCCAGCAGCGCCGGCCGTCGCCCCAGTTGGTCCGCGAGCGTCGGCGCCACCGCCAAAATGTCAGCCACCAGCCGCCCCAATGCCGGCCGTGCCTCCAGCAAACGAAAGAAATCGATCGCGGTTGGCAGTCCCGACACGATCCGGTCGAGCCGGATGAACGCCCCGTCCGGGTCGCTCGCCTGCCCCAGCGCGGCCAGCAGTCCCGGCAGTGCCGCCTCCATCGCCGCCTGCGCCACCGGCGTGCGCAGCGCGCGCGGCGTCCCCGCCCGCCAACTTTCGATCCGCGCCCGGATCGCCGCACCGTCCCCGAACCCGGCCGCCGAAGCCGCCGCCTCCATCGCCGCGCCGTCATGCGGCACGCCCGTCTCCGTCTCGGGATCGAGCGAATCATAGATGCGCCCGACCGCCACGACATGCGGCCGCAGCCGGTCGAGCAGAGCGTCCCCATCCCCCTGCCCGTCCAGCCGCGCGACATTGTCCAGCGCATCGCGATCGGCAGGCAGGCTGTGCGTCTGCCGGTCGTCCACCATCTGCAAGCGATGCTCGACTGTGCGGAACAGCCGATACGCGTCCCCCAGCGCCTTTGCCTCGTCGCCGGACAAATGCCCCGCGCCAGCCAGCGCTGCCAGCGCATCCAACGTGGCCGGCGCGCGCAACGCAGGATCCCGCCCGCCATGGATGAGTTGCTGGATCTGCGCGAAAAATTCCACTTCGCGGATCCCGCCGCGCCCACGCTTCAGGTCATAGCCCGCCCCAAAACGCTGCCCATCACGATGATGATCGCGGATCCGCCGGGAAATATCCCGAATCTCCCCGACCGCGCCGAAGCCTAGTCCGCGCCGCCACACGAACGGCCGGATCGCCGACAGGAAGCGTTGCCCCAGCGCGACATCCCCCGCCGCCGCCCGCGCACGGATGAAGGCCGCACGCTCCCAGGGCAGCGCGCTCGATTCATAATAGCCGATCGCCGCATCCAGCGGCAGCGCCGGCGGCGTCGCCTCGGGCGAAGGCCGCAGGCGGAGATCGACCCGGAACACATAGCCATCGGCATCGCGCGTCTGGAGCGCCGCCACCAGCGCGCGCGCGATCCGCGCCGCCGCCTCCACCGGCTCCTCGTTCCGCCGCCGGGGCAGCGTATCGGGATCGAACAGCAGGATCGGATCGATATCGCTCGAATAATTCAGTTCACGGCTGCCATGCTTGCCCAGCGCCAGCACGGCAAAACCGGTCGGCGCATCCGCCCCGCGCTCGCGGAAGATCGCACGCAACGCACGGTCCACCGCATGATCCGCAAAGTCGGACAGCCGCCGCACCACCGCTTCCAGCGGCAGCAGCCCGGCCAGATCACCGAACGCCACCGTCAGCGCGATCGCCTGCCGCGCGCGCCGCAATCCGGTCGCGGCTGCGGCAACGCTTTCATCCGGTGCGAAAGCCTCGTCGATCGCGCCGGGAAAGCCGCTTTTCTCCAGCGCTTCGACGATCTCGGGCCGACGCTGGATCAGCGCGCGCAGAAAGGGCGCATGGTTACGAGCGCGCGCCAAAGCGTCCGCAAGCCTCGGATCATGCATGGTTTTTACCCCCGATCCGTGCCAATGCCGCCATCAAGAACATAGGCCTCTCCGGCAACTCCGTGCGATGCCGCACGTTATGCCGGAATGAGGAAAGGAGACGAGAAGATGCAGCCCGCTTTCGACCGGACATCATATGGCGGTCGTTCGATGATGCCACCACGCCTTGTCGATCCGGCGCGCGGCGTCGGTCAGGCGCTGCGCACGACCTACATGCCCGCCAAGTCGAACATGCCGCAGGAAATTCAGGAATTGCTTGATCGGCTGGACGGAGCCGGAACCGATCGCGCATGACAAGCCAGCCGGTCAGCGTGGCCGGCTGAGTTCGTCGACATCCCCCATGATCGACTGGAGCGCCGTCTTTTCGGGGTCCGACACATGCGAGCGACGTGACGGCAACTTCCCCTCGCTCAGTAAGGTTTCCAGCGCCACCCGGCCCCGCGCCACGCGACTCTTGATCGTCCCGACCGCGCAGCCGCAAATTTCAGCGGCTTCCTCATAGGCAAAGCCTCCGGCCCCGACCAGGATCAGAGCCTCACGCTGGGGCTGCGGCAGGTGCATCAGCGCACGCTGCATATCACCCAGTTCGACATGCCGATCCTGACTGGCGGGTGCCGCCAGTAGCTTGGATGCGGTGATCTCGTCCCATTCGCCCTTGAACCGCGCCCGCCGCATCTGGCTCAGGAACAGGTTGCGCAGGATGATGAAGGTCCAGGCGCGCATATTGGTGCCGGCCTGGAAGCGCTTGCGCGCCGCCCATGCCTTCAGCAATGTCTCCTGCACCAGATCGTCGGCCAGATCGCGATTGCCCGACAAGGACCGACCGAACGCACGCAGATGCGGGATGACGCGCGCCAGTTCGTCCTTGAATTCATTGTCGGGCAACGGCACCGGCTCGACGGCAACGATGTCGAGATCCTCGTCATCCTGCTCGTCGTGGTCGGTCCGGCCATGGTCCTCTGTCATCACGGATATTGCCCCTGCGAACCGGCCCAACCGGCCAGTCGACGGAAAGTAGGAACGGCCCGGCGGGATTGCGACCCTTCGCCGGCTCGGTTCAGCCCGATCTTCAGGCGAAGATCACCAGCAAGACGATGAAAAGCCCGACGATCAGCCCCAGCGAGATGGGCAGCACGTAACGGGTGACATGCGTGCTCGCACCTGCGCGGGCTTCGGTACGGGTCACTTCGACAGGCTCTTCCGCCATGGCATCGTCTCCGGTCAATTGATCCATATCGTGGTCACGGGCAACGGCCCCGCGACCACGATGGTTCCATCAGACTGGAACGGTCGCCTGATCGAAGAACAACGCCTGGCTGATCGCAGCCTTCACGGTCGACCGCTGGAACGGCTTCGTGATGAGGAAGGTCGGCTCGGGCCGCTCACCCGTCAGCAAGCGCTCCGGGAAGGCCGTGATGAAGATGACCGGGACCGAGAATTCGGCGAGGATATCCTTCACCGCGTCGATGCCCGAACTGTCGTCCGCCAACTGGATATCGGCAAGGACCAGACCGGGGCGATGCGCCATGGCCTGCGCCACGGCCTCGTCGCGGGTCACCGCAACGCCGTTCACACTGTGCCCCAGATCACGCACGATCGTTTCCAGATCCATCGCGATGATCGGCTCATCCTCGATGATCAGCACGTCCGCGTGGGTCTGGCGCTCGATTTCCTGCAAGGCCTCGGCCACCAGGGCGTCGACCTCATCGGCATCCGCATCGATCAGATAGCCGGCGTCTTCCGTGGTGAAGCCTTCCATCGCCGTCAGCAGCAGCGCCTGCCGCGAACGCGGGGTCACCTGCGCCAGCCGTGCCTGCGCGATCCCCTCATTGCCGGTATCGCCGGCATCGCGATTCTCGGCCTCGTCGTTCGTCGACGACCAGATCGCCTGGAATGTCCGGTACAGCCCCAGCCGCGCATCGACATCGCGCGGAAAATCATCCGGCGCGTCGACGATCGCCTGAAGCGCGGCACGCACATAGGTGTCGCCATGCGACTGGCTGCCGGTCAGCGCGCGGGCATAGCGCCGCAGGAAAGGAAGGTGCGGAGCGAGATCCTGGCCAAGCGACATGTCGTGCATATACTCCTGTTTCAGATCCGACATATCGCTGTGGACGCCCGCCGCGGCAAGGCGTTAGCCCACATTTTCGCGATCCATCGGATCTTGTGTCGGGTACGGAACCAACCGCGGAGTTTTTTGTTTCCATGCGCAGAGCAGCAATTTTGCCGCCCTCGTGTTCGTGACCGTTCTGCCGCCTCCGGCACCGGTTCGGAGACGCGGGCGGCGTTTCAGGGCGCGGTGTGATGCGCATCAATAGGGACGGGGGACGGACCAGTTGGCTCCTGAAGTGAAGAAGCAGTCGCCGAAGCAGGCGAAGCGCCCGAATCCGGAGGTTGCCGAAGGGGACGGCAATGTCGGGCAGGCGCTGCGGTCGGCCTATCAGCGCACGGTCAACGAGGATATTCCCGCCGATCTGCTCGATCTGCTGGGAAAGCTCGGTTGATTCCCGCCCAGCGATGAGGATGCCAGCGGATCCGGCCGGCGGATCCCCGCTTTCGAAAATGCGTTCGCCACCATGATGCGGTTATCCTTCGCCCGCCTGCCCACGGGCATGAAGATGTTGCTGATCCTGACGGTAGCCTTGCTGCCCTTGGGACTGATCGCCATTTTCGCGTCGATCGAAAGCGCGCAGACCGCCGGCCTGCGCCGCGGCGAAGACGCGCGCACCATGGCGTCGCAGGCCGCGCGCCAGCTGAGCCAGGCGATCGGCCGCACCTCGCTCGATCTCCGCGCCGCGACGGCCCGCCTCGATTATGCCCCCATGCCCGCCACCGCACGCGCTGCGGAATGCCGCACGGCGCTCGCCACGCTGCGTGCCGCGCGGGCCGATGCCTATGAATTCGCCATCTTCACCAGCACGGGCCGCAAGGTCTGCGCCACGTCGGGGTTCAGCGGTCTCGCCCCCAGCCGCCCGCAGGAATTGTTCGCCACCGAAGTCCGCCTGCTGCCAGCCGCCCGGCGCATCCAGTTCGAGGCGCGCTCCCCCGGCGGCGGGCTTTACGGCGTCGCCGAAGCGCCGTTCGACACGATCGTAGCGACGATCGCCACGTCGGACCGCACCCTGCGGCACGGCGTCGTCCTGCGTCAGGATGCGGAAATTCTTATAATCCGCCCGTTCGTCGAACGCGCCGCGCTCGGCCGGCGGCTGGTGGTCGGCGCACCGGTTGCCAGTGGGCAGATCACGCTTGATCTCGTCACCAACGCCGTGCCGATCGGCGCGATCGAATTGCTGCTCGCCCTCCTCCCCATCCTGATGTGGATCCTGGCGGGCATCATCGGCTGGCTGGTGGTCGATCGCTCGATCATCCGCCCCCTGCTCCGCCTGCAACGCGTTGTCGCCGAGTATCGTCCAGAAGACGGTCCGCTCGCTTTGCCACGGCTCACCACGCCTGCGCGCGAGATCCGGGAACTGGGTGATGCCTTCCGGACGGTGACGGAACGGATCGGACGGCATGAGGCCGAACTGGCCGAAGGGCTAGCCCGCCAGACGAAATTGACGCGGGAAGTGCATCATCGCGTCAAGAACAACCTTCAGGTCGTGGCCAGCCTCATCAACATCCATGCGCGCGGCGTCGATGATCCTGCCGTCGCCGCCGCCTATGCCTCCATCCAGCGCCGCGTCGATGCGCTTTCGGTCGTCCACCGCAACCATTTCGCAGAGCTGGAGGCCAATCGCGGGGTGGGGCTACGCACGCTGATCGGGGAACTGGCCGCCAATCTCCGCGCCACCGCGACGCCCGGCGCAGGCAATTTCGGCATCACGCTCGATCTGATGACCGCCTATTGCACGCAGGATGTGGCACTGCCGGTCGCCTTCCTGGTCACTGAACTGGTGGAAGCGGCAATGATCGCGGACCCGCGCGGCAAGGTCGTCATCTGCCTGACCCCGACCGAAGATCCGGCACGCGCGACCTTCTCGATCGTCAGCCCCGCCCTGGCCATCGATCCGGACGGCCCCGATCTCTCCGGAGAACGCTACCGTCGCGTCGTCGAAGGCCTGTCACGGCAGTTGCGCTCGAAGATGACGATCGACGCCGCAACGGGTGGCTATGCGATCGCAATCCCCATTTCCCCGGACAGTGCCGAGGACTGATCGCGACCGCATCGCCGGCGGTCAGTCTCCGATCGCCTCGCTGCCGCTGTCGCTTTCCGGCCGCGCCCGTGCCTGATCGTTGCCACGTTCGAGCTGGGCATTATCGTCCTTGTCCACATTCTCCGGACGATCGATCCGCACCCGGTCGCGGTTGGGTCCGGTGATGTCCGAGGATTCCGGGGATGCAGGTGGCTTGGCCATAGGTGATTCCTTTCATGAGAGACGGTTGTTTGAACAGTCCCGGCCACCGTCCGGTTGCATGAAAGGCACAGGATCGCTGTTTCAGGACGGATGCGGAACAAGGAGCGATATCACGCATTCCCAACATCGGCCTCCGTATGGAGGGCAATGAATTGGGAGTAAGAATATGGTCCGTAAGATCGTCGCGCTCGCCCTCGTCACGGGTGGTCTCATGGTTTCGGCATGCAACACGGTCGAAGGCGCAGGCAAGGACGTGAAGTCCGCCGGTCAGGCCGTCGAGAACGTCGCGAAGTAAGCCTTTCGGCTTCTCGCCAAGCAAAAACCCCGCCGGTGGCGACACCGGCGGGGTTTTTCATGTCACCGAACGATGGCCTCAGCTTTCGACGACCGTCGCTCCGGCCTCCGCATCGGCCACCTTCTTCCGCCGCCGCTCGGTGAAGAAGATCGCGATCAGCGCAAATTCGTAGAGAATGACCAGCGGCACCGCCAGCATCAGTTGCGACACCACGTCCGGCGGCGTCAGCACCGCCGCGATCCCGAACGCCGCAACGATCGCGTAACGCCGCCCGGCCTTCAACTGCGCGCGCGTCACCAAGCCCGCCGTTTCGAGCAGCATCAGCAACACCGGCAACAAAAAGGCCACACCGAAGCCGAACAGGAATTTCGTGACGAAACTCAGATAATTACCGACGCCCGGCAACGCGTCCTGCTGCACCCCGCCGATATTCCCCTGATATCCCAACAGGAAATGCAGCGCGACCGGCATCGCCACGAAATAGGCCAGCGACGCGCCGCCCAGAAACAGGATCGGCGTCAGCAGCAGGAAGGGGAAGAAGGCGCGCTTTTCGTTCTTGTAGAGGCCCGGCGCGATAAACTGCCACAACTGGTTGGCAATCACCGGAAAGGCCAGCATCGTCGCGGCGAAGAAGGCGACCTTCAACTCCACGAAAAAGGCTTCGAAAATATCGGTATAGATCAACCGACCCTGCCCCGCCCGCAACAGCGGCTGCACGAGGATCGCGAAGATCGGCCGCGCGAAATAGAGGCAGATACCGAACGCCGCCGCAAGTGCCGCCATCGACCACAGCAAGCGACGCCGCAATTCGATCAGATGGTCGAGCAACGGCGCGCGCGACTCGTCGATTTCGTCGATCACGGGCGTTCCGTCTCTTGAATATGGGGCTTCGCGACCGGAACCAGCGGCGTTTCAGACGCAGCATCCGCATCAACCGAAGCGACCGGCGCGGTCGAATAAGCAGGATAGGTCGCGACCGGTGCCGGATGGGATGCGGTGTCGCTCCCGTCCGCAACCGTCACCGCGCCGGAACCGTGCGGCAGGTCGTGCGCGACCGGTTCCGGAGCCGGCAACGCAACCGCATCCGACTGCGCGAAGGCGGCATCATGCGCTTCCTCGGGGGGATGCTCGCGCATGATGCGGGCATTTTCCTTTGCCCACGCCTCTTCCATTTCCTTCAATTCGGCCTCGCGCACCATTTCGTCGAAGCTCGACCGGAAATGACGCCCGACCCCGCGCACCTTGGCCACGAACTGACCCACCGTCCGCATGGCGCGCGGCAGATCCTTCGGACCGATCACGACCAGCGCGACGACGGCACAGAGCAACAATTCGGTCGGTGCGATGTCGAACAAGGCAGGCTTCACCCCGGAAACAACCGGCGCACTACCCGTCTGCCGGGCGGCCGCCAGTCTGGATTGACGCAAGGACCGGCAGGATCAGACCTGCGGGCGATCATCCTTCATCGGCTGAAGATCGCGCTGCGCATTGGGTTCGACCGGCGGCTGCGCCTGCAGACGGGGCGACGGCTTGGCCGGCGTCTCCTCATCCTCTTCAGCCATGCCTTTCTTGAACTGTTTCACGCCCTTGGCCACGTCGCCCATCATGCTGGAGAAACGGCCACCGCCCAGCAGCAGGATCGCGACGACGGCGAAAATCAGGATATGCGGGAGCGAAATGCCCATAATCATTCTCCTATGACAGGGCCTATCTAGTCGTCATCGCCCGCGCTTTCCACCTCTCACTGCATCGCGCGCAAATCGAAGCGGCGCACCGGTCGCCAAATGCTCAGGCCAGCGCCAGAAACGCATCCCGCCGCGCCGCCAGCACGTCCTGCGAAAGCCCGTCGCCCCCGGCCGCGACGGTCGCCATCGCCCGGTCCAGCCGCGCCCGCGCCGCGTCGGAGATCGTCCCGACCGCGCCGGCACAGGCGATCATTTCGTCCATGATCCCCGAACAATGCAGGGCGATATCGCATCCCGCCGCGATCACCCCGCCGGCGCGCGCACCATAATCGCCGCCCAGCGCCTGCATCCCCAGATCGTCGGACATCAGCAGTCCGTCGAACCCGATCCGCCCGCGGATGATATCGGCGATCACCACCGGCGACAGGCTGGCGCAACGCTCCGCATCCCACGCGCGGTAGACGACATGCGCCGTCATCGCCATCGGCGCGGTGGCCAGCGTGCGGAACGGCCGCAAATCCGTCTCCAGTTCCGCATCGGAAGCATCGACGATCGGCAGTTCGAGATGGCTGTCCACCAGCGCGCGCCCATGGCCCGGCATATGCTTGACGACACCCACCACGCCCGCCCGCGCCAGCCCGTCGATCGTGGCGCGGCCCAGCGCCGCCACCTGCATCGGCTCCGCGCCCAGCGCGCGGTCGCCGATGATGTCATGCGCGCCCGGTTGCCGCACGTCGAGCAGCGGCAGGCAATCAACGTTGATGCCCACCTCCGCCAGCACCGCGCCGATGGCCTGCGCATTCGCCAGCATCGCCTCGATCGCGGAAACGGGGGCACGGTCATACAGCGCCGCGAAGGCTTCGCCCGCCGGAAAGGCCGGCCATTCCGGTGGTCGCATCCGCGCCACGCGCCCGCCCTCCTGATCGATCAGGATCGGCACATCGTCACGACCGGAAACGGAGCGCAGCGCAGCGGTCAGCCGGCGCAGCTGCACACGATCGACGACATTGCGCCGGAAGAGGATGAAGCCGGCCGGGTCGCATTCCGTAAAGAAAGCGCGTTCGTCAGCGGTCAAATCAGGCCCGGACAGGCCGAAAAAAAGCGGGGTCATGCGCGTGGTCTAGCGCCGCCCCGCCCAAACAGGAACCCTCCCCCGACCGGGGAAGGGCCATCATCGTCAGCCGATCACGGCGCAGGTTTCGCCCGCCACCGTCAACCGCGCGCACAGCGCCTTCGCCTGCCCGCCCGTGGCGCGCAGCCGGTAGAGCGTCTTCTCGCCCGATGCGACCGGCGTCACCGATTTGGTCAAGGGCGCGAGGAAGGTGAAACGCGTCGACAAGGTCTTCCACGCCGCATTCGCCTTAGCCTCGCTGCCGAATGCCCCCAACTGGATCTGCGCACCGCCGCCCGACGATGCGACCGGTGCCGCCGCCGGTTCAGCCTTCGCCACGCGGAGGGGCGCAGGCACAGGCTTGACGACGGGTGCCGCGACCGGCTTGGCCGCCACCAGCGGCTTCACCGGCGCGGGCTTCGCGGTCGCCGCCGTTTCCGGCGTCACCCGGCCCTGTTCGTTCCCGCCCGCCGCGGCATCGGCGCTGGTCACGCTGCCCGCGCCCGCCACCGGCGTTTCGGGAATGGCCGACAGGTCGATCGACGCATTCGTCTCGCGCCCGTCGCTGGCGGCGAAGGCGGTTTCGCCCTCGCCTTCCACCTTCATGCCGCCGGGCTGGTCGGGCTTCACCTTGTACGCGCCTTCGGGCGCGGCGATCAGTTCGCCGGATCCCGGACCCGTCCGGCCCGCGCTCAGCCAGAAGATGCCGCCGACCACCAGCCCGATGACGATCAGCGCCACCAGCACCGCGGCGATGGTCTTGCCGGCTCCCGGTCCCCCCGCCCGATCTTCCTCGACCGGTTCCAGCCACGGCAGGCGATCCTCATCCCCGCCAGCCCGTCCACGATCGATGTCCGACATCAATGCATCTCCTCTGCGGCCGCGACGCCCATCACGGCCAGACCGTTGCGGATGATCTGCCCGATGGCGTCGGCCAGCGCCAGCCGCGCCCGCGTGGTCTCGGCATCGTCCACCACCAGAAAGCGCCGCTCGGGATCGTCATTGCCGCGATTCCACAAGGCATGGAACGCCGCCGCCAGATCGGAAAGATAGAAGGCCACACGATGCGGTTCGCGCGTCGCCGCCGCCGCCTCGATGATTCGCGGGAACTGCGCCGCCAGCCGCACCAGCGCCAGCTCTTCCGCGTCCAGCCGCGCCAGATCGGCCGGGGCGGCGAGGTCGATCCCCGCCTCCACCGCTTTGCGCTGCACCGAACGGATCCGGGCATGGGCATATTGCACGTAGAAGACCGGATTTTCCTTCGACGCCTCGACCACCTTGGCGAAGTCGAAATCCATCTGCGCATCCGCCCTGCGCGTCAGCATGGTGAAGCGGACGACATCCTTGCCGACCTCCTCCACCACATCGGCCAGCGTCACGAAGCTGCCCGAACGCTTGGACATCTTCACCGGCTCGCCGTCGCGCAACAGGCGCACCATCTGCACCAGCTTGATGTCCAGCGGCACCGTGCCGCCCGTCAGCGCCTGCACCGCCGCCTGCACGCGCTTCACCGTGCCGGCATGGTCCGCGCCCCAGATGTCGACCAGCAGGTCGGCATTCTCCGCCTTCTGCGCATGATAGGCCAGATCGTTGCCGAAATAGGTATAGGCACCGTCCGCCTTGCGCACCGGCCGGTCGCTGTCGTCGCCGAACTGCGTCGCGCGGAACAGCGTCATCTCGACCGGCTCCCAATCGTCCGGCACTTCGCCCTTCGGCGCTTCCAGCACGCCTTCATAGACCAGCCCTTCGGCGCGCAGCCGGTCGAGCGCGGCCACCACCTTGCCGTCCGTCTGCACCTTCGCTTCGGACGAAAAGACGTCATGGACGATGCCGAGCAGCGCGAGATCGGCGCGGATCATGTCCAGCATCGCCGCCACCGTGCGTTCACGGAACAGGGGCAGCCATTCCGCTTCGGGCGCACCGACATAGCGGTCACCATAATCGGCGGCGAGCATCGCCCCGACCGGCTTCAGATAATCGCCCGGATACAGCCCCTCGGGGATCGAAATCGTTTCGCCCAGCGCCTCGCGATAGCGCAGATGCGCCGACCGGCCGAGCGTCTCCACCTGCGATCCGGCATCGTTGACATAATATTCGCGGGTGACCGCATAGCCGGCATATTCCATCAGGCTCGCCAGCGCATCGCCCACCACGGCCCCGCGGCAATGGCCCATATGCATCGGCCCGGTCGGGTTGGCGGACACATATTCCACATTCACGCGCACGCCCGCGCCCATCGTCGACCGGCCATACAGCGCGCCGTCGGACAGGATCGTCCGCATCTCGTCCCGCCACTGGTCAGGGTCCAGCCGCAGGTTGAGAAAGCCCGGCCCGGCAATCTCGACACCGGTCACGCCGGCGATCGCTTCCAGCTTCGGCGCGATCAGCCCGGCCAGAGCGCGGGGGTTGGTCTTGGCGGGCTTGGCCAGCACCATCGCGGCATTGGTCGCCAGATCGCCATGCGTCGCATCGCGCGGCGGCTCGACCGCGATATTCGCGCGGTTCAGTCCGGCCGGCAGCGCCCCTTCGGCTTCCAGCGCATCGAGAACGGTGCCGAGTTCGGCGGCGAAACGGGCGTAAAGGCTCAAGGCGTTATCCGGCATGACGAATGGAACCGCCAGCCATAGGCCATAAGGGGGGCCGTCGTCATCCCCGCGCAAACAGGCCCCTTGCGCTACCCCGTCGGCGGCAAGGACCAGCCCCTCAGACCGTCTCCAGCCAGTCCGCCATCGCCCGCCCCAGTTCGGGCTTCACCACCGCGCTCATATGATTCCCCGGCACCGCGACATAGGTTCCGCCGGACAGCCGCGCCGCCAGCGCCTCGGACGATCCATTATCGTCATCCTCCGCGCCCGACACCACCAGCACCGGCCGGTCGATCGCGGCGATTTCGGCCTCTGTCGTATCCACGAAACTGTCCAGCAGCGGCAGCAGCGCCGCCGGATCCCCGCCGCTGCTTTTCAGAAAGGCTTCCGCCATCCATTCCGGCGTCCCGCGTTCGAACGTGCCCAGCCCGGTCAGAATGCGGCGGAAATGCGCGGCGCGGTGCCCCGTATCCAGCAATCCGTCCAGCCCCATGCCCGACAGGATCACCCGCCCCGGCGCGGCCCCGCGCACCAGCATCCGCACCACCGTCCGCGCGCCCAGCGAATAGCCGCCCAGATCATAATCGGTCAGCCCGAGATGCGCGATCAATGCCTCCGCATCGTCCGCCAGGATGTCCGGCGGATAACGCGCCGGATCATGCGGCCGGTCGCTTTCGCCATGCGCGCGCAGATCGGGCATGATGACGCGGTATCCCAGCGCCGCGATCCGCTTGGCATGGCCGAACTTGATCCAGTTGGTATCGGCGGACGAGAACAGCCCGTGGATCAGCAACAGCGGCCTGCCCGCGCCCTGCTCGTGCCAGGCCAGCATCGTGCCGTCGGCGGCGGTGAATCGATCGGTGGTCAGCGTCCCGTTCCTTCTGAAAAGCCCGCCCGCCATGCGGCGATGTCGTCCGGCTGCGTTTCGTGCGTCGGCAATGCCGGGTCAAGGATCACCCAGTCCAGCTTGCGCGACACCCACAGATGCGCGCCCGGCCGGATCCGCGACGGATCGTCCAGCGACCCGCCCTTCACGCGCACCTTGTCCGGTTCGGGGCTGTCGATATGGAAGACGCGCGATCCGCAATAGGCGCAGAACACGCAACTGGTCCGCGTACCCAGAGCGGTCCCCCGGTCCCAGCGCCGCACCGGCCCCGTCACCACAAAGTCCGCCCGCGCCACCGTCAGCGATATCCCGAACGCACTGGCCGATTGGCGCTGGCATTCGCGGCAATGGCAGGCATGGCATTCGCCCCGCGCATCGGCGATCCGGTATCGCACCGCGCCGCACTGGCACCCGCCGGTCAACAGGGCGGCATCATCCGGCGGCGGCGGGGAAAGGTCATGCATGACGGCATCCTACACCCCCGAGCACGATGACATCACCCGAAAACACATTAAAACCTTGCCGATCCCGAGCGCAGTCGAGAAGCGCGCCCAGTGACCCACACGAGGCCGGATGAACAAAGCGTCACCCCGCTTACATCCTGCCGTCGCCTGCCCGCGTCTAGATCCCCGCGATGCACGCCACCCTTCCCGCGCTCCGCCAGCCCGTCTCCCGCCGCCCGCGCTTCGATCGCCGCTGGGCGTGGCTGGCGCTGCTACCGCTCGCCATCCTGCTGCACCGTCCGGTGGAGGTCGCGTTCCGGACCAGCCATATCGTCGGCCCGCTCTTCCGCGCGCTCCCGCCGCACGGCACGCCGCACGACACCGTCATCCTGTTCCTGTCGGGTGATGCCGGCTTCAATCGCGGTTCGGGACCGGAGATCGTCCAGCGCCTGACGCGCGACGGCTATCCGGTGTTCGCGATCGACTCGCTCCATTATTTCGCCACACCGCGCACCCCGGCGGACGATGGCCGGCTAGTCGCCACCGCCGCCCGCGCCGCGCTGCGCTGGAGCCGGACGCGCCGCTTCATGATCGTCGGCGAATCCTACGGCGCGGACATGACGCCCACCGCAGTCGAACGGATGTCCGCGCCGCTCCGCGCACGCCTCGCGGCGGTCACGTTGCTCGTGCCGACCCGCACCATCAATTTCCACATCTCACTGGCCGAATGGCTCGATTGGGCGCGGCCCGATGCCGATGCCGCCACCATCGCCCGCCGCATCGGCACCGTCCCGCTGCTGTGCATCAGCGGATCGGAGGAACCGGCCAGCCTGTGCCCGCTGCTCGCTATGCCCAACGTCCGCAGCACCGTGCTGCCGGGCAACCATTATCTCGACCATGATTATGACCGGGTCGCCGCCACGATCGAAAGCGCCGCCCCGCGGTCCATCCCCCGCACCTGATGCCGCCCGGGCATCAGGTGCGGGCATCCGTCATGCGTCGTCTGAATTATCCGCATCGTCGCCCAGATCGGCTTCCAGATGCTGCATGTCCTTCTTCAGATGCCGCCGGCCGAGCAGTTCCGCGATCTGCACCGCGTTCAGCGCCGCACCCTTGCGCAGATTGTCGCTGACGCACCACAGCATCAGGCCGTTCTCCACGGTCGGATCCTCGCGCACGCGGCTGACGAAGGTCGCGAATTCGCCGACGCATTCGACCGGGGTAACGTATCCCCCGTCCTCGCGCTTGTCGATCAGCATGATGCCGGGTGCCTCACGCAGGATCGCCTGCGCCTGCTCCGCCGAAATCTCGTTCTCGAACTCGATCGCCAACGCTTCGGAATGGCCGACGAACACCGGCACGCGGACGCAGGTCGCGACGATCTTGATCTTCGGATCCATGATCTTCTTGGTTTCGACGACCATCTTCCACTCTTCCTTGGTGAAACCGTCATCCAGGAAGCTGTCGATATGCGGGATCACGTTGAACGCGATCTGCTTGGTGAATTTGTGCGGCTCGGCCGGATCGCCGACGAAGATGTTGCGGCTCTGTTCGAACAGTTCGTCCATCCCCTGCTTGCCCGCGCCGGACACGGACTGATAGGTCGACACCACCACGCGCTTGATCTTGGCGGCATCGTGCAGCGGCTTCAGCGCCACCACCATCTGCGCGGTCGAGCAATTGGGGTTCGCGATGATGTTGCGCTTCTTGTATCCGTCGATGGCGTCGGGGTTCACCTCCGGCACGATCAGCGGCACGTCCGGGTCCATCCGGTACAGCGAGCTGTTGTCGATCACGACGCAGCCGGCCTTCGCCGCCTTGGGCGCATAGACGGCGGTCGCTTCGGATCCGATCGCGAACAGCGCGATATCCCATCCGGCCCAGTCGAAATGCTCGATATTCTGGACCTTGAGCTGCTTGCCGGTCTCGCCGAAATCGATCTTGTTGCCCTGGCTGCGCGACGATGCGACCACCGCGATCTCGTCAATCGGAAATTCCCGTTCCGCCAGGATGTTGAGCATTTCCCGCCCGACATTGCCCGTGGCCCCTGCCACGACGACCCGATACCCCATGATGCTCCGCTCCGATAATGCGTTGGCGCGCGGTTTAGGCCGGATGCACGCTTTGTCTACTGTTTAGGGCTTTCGCACCGCCAAGCTGCGCTTGGGGCCGGGGTCCGCCCTCCCGCCCCGCCCTCACGCCATCGTCAGCACGACCTTGCCGACATGGTCGCCCCCTTCCAGCCACGCATGGGCGGCCGCCGCTTCGCGCAGGGGGAAGGTACGGTCGATGATCGGTTTCAGCCGCCCTTCCTCGATATGCGGCCATACCTGCCGGCTGAGTTCGTCCGCCACCAGCGTCTTGAACCCCACCGACCGCGCGCGCAGCGTCGATCCGGTCAGCGTCAGCCGGCGCTTCATCACGTCCCAGATCTGGAACGTCGCCTCGGCCCCACGCTGCACGGCGATCGACACATGCCGCCCGTCATCCGCCAGGCAGGCCACGTTGCGCGGGAAATAATCGCCGCCGATCATGTCCAGCACCGCATCCACGCCGCGCCCGTCGGTCAGCCGGTGCACTTCGGTCACGAAATCCTTCGTCCGGTAATTGATCGCATGGGCCGCGCCGATCTCCAGCGCGCGGTCGCATTTCGCATCCGAACCCGCCGTCACGATCACCGTCAGGCCGAAGATCCGACCGAGCAGGATCGCCATCGTCCCGATCCCGCTGGTGCCGCCATGGACCAGCACGGTATCGCCTTCCATCGCATAAGCGCGCTCGAACAGGTTGGTCCACACGGTGAACAGCGTCTCGGGCAGCGCCGCCGCCTCGATCATCGTCAGCGCCTCCGGCACGGGCAGGCATTGCCCGGCCGGCACCGCGACATATTCGGCATAGCCGCCACCGGTCAGCAGCGCGCACATCGGCTGCCCCAGCAATTCGAAGCCCGCGCCCGGCCCCACCGACACCACGGTGCCGGAAATCTCCAGCCCCGGAATGGACGACGCGCCCGGCGGCGGCGGATATTTGCCCGCACGCTGCATCAGGTCCGGACGGTTCACGCCGGCCGCCGCCACGCGGATCAGCACTTCCTCCGCGCCCGGCACCGGCACCGGCCGTTCCACGGGGATCAGGACTTCGGGACCGCCGGCCTGTTCCGGATCGATCGCGATCATCCTGTCGGGCAATTCCGCCATCGTTTCAACATTCCCATTTGCCCAAGAGCGTGGAGTTTATTGACTTGGGCGCGCGCGCGGTCAACGCTGCGTCCCATGGACTCGGAAGAAACTTTTCCGAAACGATCAGACGATCCGCTGACGCTGTTGGCGCGGCAGGATCTGGATCCGTTGTCGGTCGCCGAACTCACGGCGCGCATCGCCGCGCTGGAAGCGGAAATCGCACGAACCAAACGGCATGGCGAACGCGCCGTTAACCACCGCGCAACTGCTGACGCGTTATTCAATCGATGAGGAAGCAGTCCTTTCCCTGCCAGCAGGAAAGGCCGCAACTCCGTGCCGGTGGCGTCCTTGATCGGGGGGCACCGCATCACGACATATCTGTGGACGGGGTCGTCCACATGACGGGCCCGAAGGAGTAGAAGTCCATGCCCTCATTTGCCCGTGAGCTGGAACAGACGCTGCACAATGCGCTGACTGCCGCCAGCACGCGCCGCCACGAATATGCGACGCTCGAACATCTTCTGCTTGCGCTGATCGATGACGATCATGCGTCGAAGGTCATGCTGGCCTGCGGCGTCGAAATCGCGGACCTGAAGGAAGCCGTCACCCTCTATCTCGATACCGAGCTGGATGCGCTGAAGGTCGACGGAAATACCGATCCCTCCCCCACCTCCGGTTTCCAGCGCGTCGTCCAGCGCGCCATCCTCCACGTCCAGTCTTCGGGCCGGGACGAGGTGACCGGCGGCAATGTGCTGGTCGCGCTGTTCAGCGAGCGTGAAAGCTATGCCGTCTTCTTCCTGCAGCAGCAGGACATGAACCGCCTCGATGCGGTCAGTTTCATCAGCCACGGCGTCGGCAAGGCCGGCACCCCCACGGAGCAACGCGAAGTGAAGGGTGCGGACGAAGACAAGCCTGCGGGCAAGGACGGCAAGAAGGGCGAAAGCGCCCTCAAGCAGTTCACGGTGAACCTGAACGAGAAGGCCACCACCGGCAAGATCGACCCGCTGATCGGGCGCTCTTCCGAAGTGGACCGGACCGTCCAGATCCTCTGCCGCCGGTCGAAGAACAACCCGCTCTATGTGGGCGAACCCGGCGTCGGCAAGACCGCCATCGCCGAGGGTCTTGCGCTCAAGATCATCCGTGGCGAAGTGCCGGAAGTGCTGCTCGAAGCGGTCATCTACTCGCTCGACATGGGCGCGTTGCTGGCCGGCACCCGCTACCGCGGCGATTTCGAGGAGCGGCTGAAGCAGGTCGTGTCCGAGCTCGAAAAGCTGCCCCATGCGGTGCTGTTCATCGACGAGATCCACACCGTCATCGGTGCCGGCGCGACCAGCGGCGGCGCGATGGATGCATCCAACCTGCTGAAACCGGCTCTGTCGGGCGGTTCGATCCGTTGCATCGGTTCGACCACCTACAAGGAATTCCGCAACCACTTCGAAAAGGACCGCGCCTTGCTGCGCCGGTTCCAGAAGATCGACGTCAACGAACCGACCGTCGAGGATGCAATCGCGATCCTGACCGGGCTGCGCTCCGCCTATGAAGCGCATCACCACGTCAAATATACGCCGGATGCGATCAAGGCCGCGGTCGAGCTGTCCGCACGCTACATCAACGACCGCAAGCTGCCCGACAAGGCGATCGACGTCGTGGATGAGGCCGGCGCGATGCAGATGCTGGTCGTGGAATCCAAGCGCAAGAAGGTCATCACGCCCAAGGAGATCGAGGCCGTCATCGCAACGATGGCCCGCATTCCCCCGAAATCCGTGTCGACCGACGATACCAAGGCGCTCGCCACGCTCGAAACTGACCTCAAGCGGGTCGTATTCGGGCAGGACAAGGCGATCGAACTGTTGTCCTCTGCGATCAAGCTCAGCCGTGCCGGCCTGCGCGATCCGGACAAGCCGATCGGCAATTACCTGTTCTCCGGCCCGACCGGCGTGGGCAAGACCGAGGTCGCGCGTCAGTTGGCGGCGATCATGGGCATCCCGCTCCAGCGGTTTGACATGTCCGAATATATGGAGCGTCATTCGGTCAGCCGGCTGATCGGCGCCCCCCCCGGCTATGTCGGTTACGATCAGGGCGGTCTTCTCACCGATGCCGTGGATCAGCATCCGCACAGCGTGCTGCTGCTCGACGAGATCGAGAAGGCGCATCCCGACCTGTTCAACATCCTGCTGCAGGTGATGGATAACGGGAAGCTGACCGATCATCACGGCAAGACGGTCGATTTCCGCAACACTATCCTCATCATGACTACCAATGCCGGTGCGTCGGACATGGCGCGGGAATCGCTCGGCTTCGGCGCACTCACCCGCGAGGGTGAGGATGAGGAAGCGGTCAAGAAGATGTTCACGCCGGAATTCCGCAACCGACTGGATGCGATCGTGCCCTTCTCCTACCTGCCGACCGAGGTCATCAGCCGCGTGGTGGAGAAGTTCATTCTCCAGCTCGAACTGCAACTGGCCGACCGTCACGTCCACATCGCGCTCGATCAGGAGGCCAAGGACTGGCTCACCGCACGCGGCTACGACAAGCTGTACGGCGCACGTCCGATGGGTCGTCTGATCCAGGAGAAGGTGAAGCAGCCGCTGGCCGAGGAACTGTTGTTCGGCAAGCTGGTCCATGGCGGCGAGGTGAAGGTGCATGTGAAGGACGGCGCGCTCGCCTTCGAAATCACCGCCGCCCCGCCGAAGAAGCCGAAGCAGCGCAAGGCCAAGGTCGGCGTCGGTCCGGAAGGATCGACCGAGGCCGAGGAGCAGGATGATTACGAGGATGACGTGATCGACGAGGAAGGCGAAGACGAAGCGCCGACCGCGGAGTAACGAAGCCCCGAAGTGCCCCGGTGAAAGCCGGGGCATTTTTGTTATCGAGCGTGATTCTTCGCCCGCGCTTCTATGACAGACCGAATGATGCGCCGCCCCGGATCCGGTCCGGAACGGCGCATTGTCATATCGCACCCGCGAAATAAATTCGGTCGTCGGATCCCCGCAAAGACATCGCCGATCGACGAAATTTCTACTCCGAAATCTGACGGATAGTCCCCCCGGCAATTCCCGCTGCGATTTCCCGGTCCCTTCCGACCATGTTTGCCTTGCCCGCGCAGTCTTGACGATGCCGGAAGGTGACGAATATTTCCCGCATGTCGGTGGTCAGGGGGCTGAACCATCGCACGCCGAGGGGGGATGACCATTGCGTCGATTGTCGAAGACGGCACTGCTTGCCGTGATGCTCACCTGCGCGTCGATGCTGACGCCATCGCCCGTGGCCGCACAGGAAAAATCGGCGACACGGACCGGCTTCACCCTCTCGCCCGGCGCGAAGACGATCCTGCTGGTCCGCCCCACGATCAAAGTCGGCGCGCAGTCGACCGGCGGCATGTTCGAACCCAATGCCGACTGGACCGATCAGGCGCGCGGGAACATCGCCACCGCGCTCGGAACCGCGCAAGGCCGGCTCGGCAACCGTGTCTTCGTCGCGGACGAACCCGTCGGCCCGGCCGCCGCGACATTGGCCGATTATCGCGCCTTGTTCTCCACCGTCGCCGATGCCGTCGTCACCTACCAGTTCTTCCCCGGCAACCGCCTGCCGACCAAGAAGCGCAAGGACGCGCCCTTCCTGTGGACGCTCGGCCCCGGCATCCGCGCCATCCCCGGCGCGGCGGACGCGGATTATATCCTGTTCCTTGAAACCGAGGATCATTTCGGATCGACCGGTCGCAAGGTCGCGCAGATCTTCGCGGCGGCGGCGGGCGTCGGCATCACATCGGGACTGCACAAGGGATTTGCGGGGCTGGTCGATGCCCGCACCGGCGACCTGCTCTGGCTGAATGCGGATCGCCAGATGGGCGGCGACGTTCGCGAAGAGGATGGCGCGGCCAGGCGAGTGGCGCAATTTCTGGAGGATTTCCCCGGCAGCATCCCCGCCGCGCCCAAACCGGCGGTCGCCACGGTCGCACGCTGATGCGCCGCGCCCTTCTTCCGGCGCTGCTGGCATTCGCGCTTTCCGCAATGCCCAGCGCCACCCCCGCCAAGACGCGGATCGCTGCCCTGCCTCCCTATAGCGGCGCCTATCAGCCGCAGGGCGTCGACGAACGCGGCCTGTGGGGTCAACTCGACGACTATGAACGGACGTTGCGCGATTCCCCGATCGTCCTCCGGGATCCCGCGCTCGACGCCTATCTGCGCAAGGTGCTGTGCAACACCGTCGGCACCGCGCGCTGCGACGGTGTCCGCCTCTATCTGATCCGCGCGCCGGAAATAAACGCCTCGATGGCCCCCAACGGCATGATGCTGATCCAGAGCGGCATCCTGCTCCGGATGCGTAGCGAGGCGGAACTCGCCGCCATCATCAGCCATGAATTCGCCCATTTCGAGGAACGACACAGCCTGTCGGGTTTCAAGGCGCGGCGCACCGTATCCGACATCGCCATGTGGGCCACTCTGGGTGCGATACATGGCGGCACCGGCGCGGCTTCGATCCAGACGAGCGCGATCGGTGCGCTCTTCTCCTACCAGCGCGATCAGGAACGTGCCGCAGACATCCATGGCTTCCAGTATCTTGCCGCCTCCCGCTACCGTCCGGGGGCCTTCGCGGATTTCTGGCAACGCATGATGGACGAGACCGACGCGACCGCGCTCGGCCGGCATCAGCGCAGCACACGCTATGATCGCACCGTCTTCTTCGCCACGCATCCCACCAGCCTCGAACGCGCCGGCTATCTGAAACAGCTTGCGATCAAGGATGGCGATGATGGTGAGGACGACCGCACCGCCTTCGACGCCGCCATGGCCCAATGGCGGCCCGCTTTCCTGTCCGATCAGCTCAAGCGCAACGATTTCGGCGGCATCGAATATCTGCTGACGCAACTGGCCGGCGGGGAATGGCCCCCCGATCTGTTGCTGGCCCGCGGCGACCTGTACCGGATGCGCAACAATCCGCGCGATCTGGTCGCCGCCGCCGGATTCTACCGCGCGGCGATCGCGGCCGGCGGCACCGATCCGCTCGCCCGGCGCGGCCTCGGGCTGGCGCTGCTACGCACCGGCCAGCCGGTGGAGGGGAAGATCGCGCTCACCGACTATCTTACCCGCGTCCCCGATTGCGACGATGCGGCCATGCTCCGCAGCCTGATCGAACAGCCATGAAGGATCGCCCGATGCCCATCCCGTTCCGCACCGCCGCGATCGGCCTCGCCCTCCTGCTGTCGGCACCGGCCCTTGCCGGCAACACGCTGGTCCCCGCCGGCACGCCGGTCGCCGTCGCGAAGTCCGCGCTCACCATCACCCCGCCCGGCGAGTGGAACCGGCTCGGCGCGCACCCCGGCCGCTATGCGGAAACCTGGACGCTGGACGGCGACACGCTCAACGACCTGACCTTCTATGGCGGCATCCTCGCCGGCCAGCCGATCATCCGCGAAGTCTCGCGGAAATCGCGCCCGCTCCCCCGCTTCGCCGCCACCATGCTGCTGACCGACGTCCCCGTCCTGTTCGAACAAAGCTACCGGATCGCCCTCGACACTGCGCTGATGGAGGTCGGCAAGGTCGAGCCTGCATCCTTCGCCGGCCGCAAGGGGGTGCATTTCAGCTACCGCTTCACCCGGCCGGATGAGGATGTCCGCCGGCTGGGCGAAGGCTATGCCGCAATCGCCGACGGCCGGCTCTACATGATGACGTTCGAGGCCCCCGCCATCCATTATTTCGACGACGGCATCGCCGCCGCGCGCGCCATCGCCGCCAGCGCGACACTGCCCTGAGCCAAGGACTTGGCTTTCCAACAGCGATCGACTATATCGGTCCTAACAGCCGCGCCGTGCCCCACCGGGTGCAACGTGGCGGTCCGGTCCTCCCGGGACACGATCCGACTTTGCGCGACGGATCGCGACGCATGGGGAAGCCCGGAACAGAGACGACGCTGAAGCTGCGATATCCGAAAGCCCGGATGCCGCGGCTTTTCGTCGTTTGGCGTATTCGCGGATCTCCTTTCCGGAGGAGTGTCCCGCAATGAAACGGCTTCGGGCGGTGCTGCAAGGTGCCGCGACGGATCAAGAGCGCGAAGGATCATCCATGGCGACCCAGGCAATTCCCCCCGCAGCGCAAGGTGCCGCGAAGAAGCGCATCCGCAAGGTGTTCGGCAACATCCACGAAGTGGTGCAGATGCCGAACCTGATCGAGGTGCAGCGCGAAAGCTACGAGCATTTCCTGCGGTCGCGCCCCGAGGACAACTACATCTCCGGTCTCGAAAAGACGCTGCGCAGCGTCTTCCCGATCCGCGATTTCGCCGGCACCGCAGAGCTGGATTTCGTGAATTACGAACTGGAAGAGCCGAAGTTCGACACCGACGAATGCCGCCAGCGCGGCATCACCTATGCCGCGCCGATGCGCGTCACGCTGCGCCTCATCGTGTTCGAAGTGGATCCGGATACGGAAACCCGCTCGGTGCTCGATATCAAGGAGCAGGACGTCTATATGGGCGACATGCCGCTCATGACGTCGAACGGCACGTTCATCGTCAACGGCACCGAACGCGTGATCGTCTCGCAGATGCACCGTTCGCCGGGCGTCCTGTTCGATCATGACCGTGGCAAGACGCACGCATCGGGCAAATATCTGTTCGCCGCGCGCGTCATCCCCTATCGCGGTTCGTGGCTCGATTTCGAATTCGACGCCAAGGACATCGTCAATGTCCGCATCGATCGCAAGCGCAAGCTGCCGGTCACGACCCTGCTCTATGCGCTGGGCATGAACGACGAGGATATCCTCAACCAGTTCTATGGCACGCAGACCTATGTCCGCGGCCAGGGCGGCTGGCAGGTGCCCTACATGGTCGAGAATTGGCGCGGCCAGAAGCCGTCCTTCGACGTCGTCAACGCCGAAACCGGCGAAGCGGTGTTCCCGGCCGGCACCAAGATCTCTCCGCGCGCGGCGAACAAGGCGGCCAAGGACGGCCTGACCATGTTGCTGATCCCGACCGAGGAAATCTTCGGCCGCTACAGCGCGTTCGATCTGATCGACGAGTCGACCGGCCGCATCTACATCGAGGCAGGCGACGAGGTTTCGCCCGAAAATCTCGAAATGCTCGATGCCGCCGGCATCGAGAAGCTCGAACTGCTCGACATCGATCATGTCTCGACCGGTCCGTGGATCCGCAACACGCTCAAGGCCGACAAGGTCGAGGAGCGCGATCATGCGCTGTCCGAAATCTACCGCGTCATGCGCCCCGGCGAACCGCCGACGAAGGAAACCGCGGAATCGCTGTTCTCCGGCTTGTTCTTCGATCCGGAGCGCTACGACCTGTCGGCCGTCGGCCGCGTCAAGCTCAACATGCGCCTCGATCTCGATGTCGAGGACACCGTCACCACGCTCCGCGCCGAGGATATTCTCGAGGTCGTCAAGACGCTCGTGAACCTGAAGGACGGCAAGGGCGAGATCGACGACATCGACAATCTCGGCAATCGCCGCGTGCGTTCGGTGGGCGAGCTGCTGGAAAACCAGTACCGCGTCGGCCTGCTCCGCATGGAGCGCGCCGTGAAGGAGCGCATGTCCTCGGTCGACGTGTCAACGGTGATGCCGAACGACCTCATCAACGCCAAGCCGGCGGTCGCTGCGGTGCGTGAATTCTTCGGCTCGTCGCAGCTGTCGCAGTTCATGGATCAGACCAATCCGCTGTCCGAAGTGACGCACAAGCGTCGTGTTTCGGCGCTCGGGCCGGGCGGTCTGACGCGTGAGCGCGCGGGCTTCGAAGTCCGCGACGTTCACCCGACCCATTATGGCCGCATCTGCCCGATCGAAACGCCGGAAGGCCCGAACATCGGTCTCATCAACTCGCTGGCATCGTTCAGCCGGGTGAACAAGTACGGCTTCATCGAAACGCCGTACCGCAAGGTCATCGACGGCAAGGTGACGACCGACGTCGTCTATCTGTCGGCGATGGAAGAGGCCAAGCACACCATCGCGCAGGCCAATGCCGAACTGACCGAGGATGGCCGCTTCGTCGAGGAGATCATCTCCAGCCGCGAAGCCGGTGAATTCCTGATCGCCCCGCGCGATCACATCACCCTGATGGACGTCAGCCCCAAGCAGCTCGTCTCGGTCGCCGCATCGCTCATTCCGTTCCTGGAAAACGATGACGCCAACCGCGCGCTCATGGGTTCGAACATGCAGCGTCAGGCCGTGCCGCTGGTGCGCGCCGAGGCGCCGTTCGTCGGCACCGGCATGGAAGAGACGGTGGCCCGCGATTCCGGCGCCGCCATCTCCGCCAAGCGCGGCGGGATCGTGGATCAGGTCGATGCCGCGCGCATCGTGATCCGCGCGACCGAGGGCATCGAGGCCGGCAAGTCCGGCGTCGATATCTACACGCTGATGAAGTTCCAGCGTTCGAACCAGTCGACCTGCATCAACCAGCGTCCGCTGGTGAAGGTCGGCGAAGTCGTTGAAAAGGGCACCGTGCTCGCCGATGGTCCGTCGACCGAATTCGGCGAACTGGCGCTCGGCCGGAACACGCTCGTCGCGTTCATGCCGTGGAACGGGTACAACTATGAGGATTCGATCCTCATCTCCGAACGGATCGTGAAGGACGACGTGTTCACGTCGATCCACATCGACGAGTTCGAAGTCATGGCCCGCGACACCAAGCTCGGGCCGGAAGACATCACCCGCGACATCCCTAATGTCGGCGAGGAAGCACTCCGCAACCTCGACGAAGCCGGGATCGTCTATGTCGGGGCCGAGGTCGAGCCGGGCGATATCCTCGCCGGTAAGATCACGCCGAAGGGCGAAAGCCCGATGACGCCGGAAGAAAAGCTCCTCCGCGCCATCTTCGGTGAAAAGGCATCGGACGTGCGTGACACGTCGCTCCGCCTGCCGCCCGGCGTGTCGGGCACGGTCGTCGACGTCCGCGTCTTCAACCGTCACGGCATCGACAAGGACGAGCGCGCGATGGCGATCGAGCGCGAGGAAATCGACCGGCTGACCAAGGACCGTGAAGACGAACGCGGCATCCTCAACCGTTCCTCCTACGCCCGTCTGCAGGACATGCTCGTCGGCCAGACCGCAGCGGCCGCCCCCAAGGGCATCCGCAAGGGTTCGGTCATTGATCAGGCGCTGCTCGACAGCGTCGAGAAGCGCGACTGGTGGAAGTTCGCCGTCACCGACGACGCCCGCCAGTCCGATCTGGAAGCCGTGAAGGCGCAATATGACGATGCGGTCAGCATCATCGTGAAGCGGTTCGAGGACCGGGTCGAGAAGCTGCAGCGCGGCGACGAACTGCCGCCGGGCGTGCTGAAGATGGTCAAGGTCTTCGTCGCGGTGAAGCGCAAGCTGCAGCCGGGCGACAAGATGGCCGGCCGTCACGGGAACAAGGGCGTCATCAGCCGCATCCTGCCGAACGAGGACATGCCGTTCCTCGCCGACGGGACGCCGGTCGATATCGTGCTCAACCCGCTCGGCGTGCCGTCGCGCATGAATGTCGGTCAGATCTTCGAGACGCATCTGGGCTGGGCCGCACGCGGTCTCGGGCAGCAGGTCACGCAGGCGCTCGAGGAATGGCGCGAAGCCAATCCGGACGGTGTCACGCAGGCCGGTTCCCCGCCGGAAGCGGTCAAGGAGCGTCTGAAGCATGTCTATGGCGAGCAATATCATGCCGACATCGACAGCCGCACCGACGAGCAGATCGTCGATCTGGCGAGCGTCCTGAAGAACGGCGTGCCGATGGCGACGCCGGTGTTCGACGGTGCGCGTGAAGCGGACGTCGCGGCGATGCTGCGGCTGGCGGGTCTGGACGAGAGCGGCCAGTCCGATCTCTTCGACGGACGCACCGGCGACCAGTTCGACCGCAAGGTCACCGTCGGCTACATCTACATGCTGAAGCTGCATCACCTTGTGGACGACAAGATCCACGCCCGGTCAATCGGCCCCTACTCGCTCGTCACGCAGCAGCCGCTGGGTGGTAAGGCGCAGTTCGGTGGCCAGCGCTTCGGTGAGATGGAAGTCTGGGCGCTCCAGGCTTATGGTGCCGCCTACACGTTGCAGGAAATGCTCACGGTGAAGTCCGACGACGTGGTCGGCCGCACCAAGGTCTATGAGGCGATCGTCAAGGGTGACGACACGTTCGAGGCCGGCATTCCGGAAAGCTTCAACGTGCTGGTCAAGGAAATGCGCTCGCTCGGCCTGAACGTGGAACTCAACACCCACGAACCGACCGCGGAAGAGCTGGCCGACGCCGCCGAATAAGCCATCTTGCCGCCCCTTAAGCCCTCTCCCGCCTTCGCGGGAGAGGGTTGGGTGAGGGCCTTTCTTCTTCCTGCCGCCCCGCAGCCCGGAAGAAACCTCACCCCCCTCCTCTCCCGCGAACGCGGAAGAGGGCAGAGATTGAAAGAGGTTCTTCCATGAACGAACTGACCAACTTCGCCAATCCGGTCGCCAAGACCGAGACGTTCGACCAGATCCAGATCGGCATCGCCTCCCCCGAGCGCATCCGCAGCTGGTCGTTCGGCGAGATCAAGAAGCCCGAAACCATCAACTATCGCACGTTCAAGCCCGAGCGTGACGGCCTGTTCTGCGCGCGCATCTTCGGTCCGATCAAGGATTACGAATGCCTGTGCGGCAAGTACAAGCGCATGAAGTATAAGGGCATCGTCTGCGAAAAGTGCGGTGTCGAAGTCACCGTGTCCAAGGTCCGCCGCGAGCGGATGGGCCACATCGAACTCGCCGCCCCCGTCGCGCATATCTGGTTCCTGAAGTCGCTTCCGTCGCGCATCGGCCTGCTGCTCGACATGCAGCTCAAGCAGCTTGAGCGCGTCCTCTATTTCGAAGCCTATATCGTCATCGAGCCGGGCCTCACCCCGCTGGAGAAGTATCAGCTTCTCAACGAAGACGAACTGCTCGAAGCGCAGGACGAATATGGCGAGGACGCCTTCTCCGCCGGCATCGGCGCGGAAGCCGTCCGCCGGATGCTCGAAGACCTCGATCTGGAAGGCGAGAAGGCCGACCTGCTCAAGGAACTGGCCGAGACCAAGTCCGAGCTGAAGCCCAAGAAGATCATCAAGCGGCTGAAGGTCGTCGAGAGCTTTCTCGAATCCGGCAACCGTCCGGAATGGATGATCCTCGAAGTCGTGCCGGTCATCCCGCCCGAACTGCGCCCGCTGGTGCCGCTCGACGGTGGCCGCTTCGCCACGTCCGATCTGAACGACCTTTACCGCCGCGTCATCAACCGGAACAACCGGTTGAAGCGCCTGATGGAACTGCGTGCGCCGGACATCATCGTCCGCAACGAAAAGCGCATGTTGCAGGAATCGGTCGACGCCCTGTTCGATAACGGCCGTCGCGGTCGCACCATCACGGGCGCCAACAAGCGTCCGCTCAAGTCGCTGTCCGACATGCTCAAGGGCAAGCAGGGCCGCTTCCGCCAGAATCTGCTCGGCAAGCGCGTCGATTATTCCGGCCGTTCGGTCATCGTGACCGGTCCGGAACTCAAGCTGCACCAGTGCGGCCTGCCGAAGAAGATGGCGCTCGAACTGTTCAAGCCGTTCATCTACGCGCGCCTCGACGCCAAGGGTCTGTCCATGACCCTGAAGCAGGCGAAGAAGTGGGTCGAAAAGGAGCGCAAGGAAGTCTGGGACATCCTGGACGAGGTGATCCGCGAGCATCCGGTTCTGTTGAACCGCGCGCCCACGCTCCACCGTCTCGGCATCCAGGCGTTCGAACCCGTGCTGATCGAGGGCAAGGCGATCCAGCTTCACCCGCTGGTCTGCTCGGCCTTCAACGCCGATTTCGACGGCGATCAGATGGCCGTGCACGTGCCGCTGTCGCTCGAGGCGCAGCTTGAGGCACGCGTCCTCATGATGTCGACCAACAACATCCTGTCGCCCGCGAACGGCAAGCCGATCATCGTGCCCTCGCAGGACATGGTGCTGGGTCTGTACTATCTGTCGATGTTGAAGGAAGGCGAGCCGGGCGAAGGCATGCTGATCTCCGACATGGTCGAGGTACATCAGGCGCTCAACGCCAAGGCGGTGACGCTCCACACCAAGATCATCAGCCGCGTCCCGCAGACGGACGAGGCCGGCAACCAGTATATGAAGCGGTTCGAAACCACGCCGGGCCGGATGCTGCTCGGCGAGTGCCTGCCGAAGAACCACAAGGTGCCGTTCGACACCGTCAATCGCCTGCTGACGAAGAAGGATGTCGGCGATGTGATCGACGAGGTCTATCGTCACACCGGCCAGAAGGAGACCGTGCTGTTCGCCGACGCGATCATGTCGCTCGGCTTCCGCCACGCATTCCAGGCCGGCATCTCGTTCGGCAAGGACGACATGGTGATCCCCGCCGCGAAGGATCCGCTGGTCGATGAGACCAAGGCCCTCGTGAAGGACTTCGAGCAGCAATATCAGGACGGCCTGATCACGCAGCAGGAGAAGTATAACAAGGTGATCGACGCCTGGTCGCGGTGCGGCGATCGCGTCTCCGACGAGATGATGAAGGAGATCAAGGCGGTCAAGAAGCTGCCCAACGGCCGCGAAGCCCCGATCAACGCCATCTACATGATGGCGCATTCGGGTGCCCGTGGTTCGCAGGCGCAGATCAAGCAGCTTGCCGGGATGCGCGGCCTGATGGCCAAGCCGTCGGGCGAGATCATCGAGACGCCGATCATCTCGAACTTCAAGGAAGGCCTGACCGTCCTCGAATATTTCAACTCTACCCACGGTGCCCGCAAGGGTCTCGCGGATACGGCGTTGAAGACCGCCAACTCGGGCTATCTCACCCGTCGTCTGGTCGACGTGTCGCAGGATTGCGTCGTCGTCGAACTGGATTGCGGCACCGAACGCGCGCTCGACATGAAGGCGATCGTGCAGGGTGGCTCCACCATCGCGTCGCTGGGCGAGCGCATCCTCGGTCGCACGACCGCGGAGGACATCGTCGACACCAAGAATAACGAGGTGTTGATCCCGTCCGGCACGCTGCTGGACGAAGCGATGGTCGCGCGGATCGAAGCGGTCGGCACGCAGGGCGTGAAGATCCGTTCGCCGCTGGTCTGCGAATCCAAGGGCGGCGTCTGCGGCGCATGCTATGGTCGCGATCTGGCGCGCGGTACGCCGGTCAATATCGGCGAAGCCGTCGGCGTCATCGCGGCGCAGTCGATCGGCGAGCCGGGCACCCAGCTGACGATGCGGACCTTCCACATCGGCGGCGCGGCGCAGCTCAACGAAGTCTCGAACCTCGAAGCCGTCACCGACGGCCGGATGGAATATCGCGACCTGCGCATCATCTTGGACACGCGCGGCCGCCGCGTGTCGCTCAGCCGGTCGGGCGAACTGGCGATCATCGATCTCGATGGGCGCGAGCGCGCGACGCATCGTATCCCCTACGGCGCGTATCTGTTGTTCGACGATGGCCATGTGGTCACGAAGGGCGACCGGATGGCGGAGTGGGATCCGTACACCATGCCCGTCATCACCGAGACGGGCGGCGTGGTGAAATATGTCGATCTGGTCGACAAGCAGACCTTGTCCGAACAGACCGACGAAGCCACCGGCATCACCCAGAAGGTCGTGATCGATTATCGCGCGACCGGTCGTAAGGAGGATCTGCGTCCGCGCATCACCCTGCTCGACGACAGCTCGGGTGAGACCGCACGCTACATGCTCACCACCGGTGCGGTGCTGTCGGTCGAGGACGGCCAGACCGTTTCCGCCGGCGAAGTGCTGGCGCGTGTCTCCCGCGAGTCCGCCAAGACCCGCGACATCACCGGCGGTCTGCCGCGGGTCGCCGAGCTGTTCGAAGCGCGGAAGCCCAAGGAAAATGCGATCATCGCGAAGGTCTCGGGCCGTGTCGAATTCGGCAAGGACTATAAGGCAAAGCGCAAGATCAGCATTCGCCCGGATGATGGAAGCGAAGTGATCGATTACCTGATCCCGAAGTCGAAGGTCATCGACGTTCAGGAAGGCGATTACGTCAAGCGTGGCGACAATCTGATCGGCGGCTCGCCCGATCCGCACGATATTCTCGAAGTGCTCGGCATCGAGCCGCTCGCGGAATATCTCGTGTCGGAAATCCAGGAAGTCTATCGTCTGCAAGGCGTGAAGATTAACGACAAGCACATCGAAACGATCGTTCGTCAGATGCTGCAGAAGGTCGAGATCACCGACGCCGGCGATACGCAGTTCCTGGCGGGCGAGCAGGTCGATCGCGTCGAAATGGACGAAGCCAACGAGAAGCTTGAGAAGAACGCCATGCCCGCACAGGGCAAGCCGATCCTCTTGGGCATCACCAAGGCGTCGTTGCAGACCCGCAGCTTCATTTCGGCCGCGTCTTTCCAGGAAACGACCCGCGTGCTGACCGAGGCATCGGTTCAGGGCAAGATCGACAGCTTGGACGGCCTGAAGGAAAACGTCATCGTCGGCCGGCTCATCCCGGCAGGCACCGGTGCGGGCCTCAACCGCCTGCGCGTCACGGCCACCAGCCGCGATGCCGCCCTGCGCGCCGCCAATCGCGGCTTCGCAGCGGCGACCGCCGCAGCCTCGGCCGCTGCCGTCGAAAAGGCGCTGATCGCTCCGTCCTCCGCGGCGGAAGAACATGCGGCCGAACTGGCGGAAGATGTCAGCGTCACGACGGGCAATGACCCGCTGGGCGATGTCGTCGGCGAAACCCACGGCACCGACGCCGATGCCGGTGAATATCTAAACGACTGATCGCGCATCCCGATCGGACGCGAACAACGCCGTCGTCACCCTCGGGTGGCGGCGGCGTTGTTCGTTCTGGATGAAGCCGGACAATGATCGACGTCAGCCGAACCACGACAGTCCCTATGCAACATAGCCGGATCTCACCGGATCGAACCGGTCTCGGGGCGCGCGAACATACCGGACGAACAGAGAAAGGCCGGCCACGGGGGTAGCCCGGCTTATTGAGAGTCTGATGACATGAAATCGATCCGATCATCCTGAGTAGCCATTGAGCTTGTCGAAATGGCGTATCGAAGGACTGCGTACGGCAGGTACTTCGATACGGGTCTTCGAAAAGCTCAGCCCCGACTCAGCACGAACGGTTGGATCTTACGTCATCATGCTCCAGCGCAAAGCAGAACGCCCCCCGATATCGGGAGCGTTGCAATGATGATCGATCATCGACCGTGAGATGTCCGCGATGCGGATCCGCAACGCCAGCGAAGCGTCGTCGTCAGTCCGCATCACCCCCTCACCGACGCAGGGCTTCGGCGATACTTTCCGAAAAGGGCGTCGTCGGCCGGCCGATCAGCCGCGAAAGTTGCCCGCCATCCTCGAACAAGGCCCCTTGCGATGCCGCGACATCATAGCTCGCAAAAGCCTTCGCCAGCGCATCGGGCAGTCCTGCCGACGCCAGCGCCGCCGCATAGTCCGCCTCGGACAGATCATGATAAGGCACGTCCCTGCCCGCCTGCCGGGCCAATTCCGCCGCAAATTCCGCCAACGTATAGGCCCGGTCGCCCGCCAGTTCATGGACCGACCCGTCATGACCGTCTTCGGACAAAACGACTGCCGCCGCCTCGGCATAATCCACCCGCGCGGCCGAGGAGATGTGCCCGTCTCCGGCGCTGCCGATGAAGCCGCCATGCGCCAGTGCCGGCGGGATCGAGGCGGCATAATTTTCGGTATACCAGCCATTGCGCAGGATCGTGAAGGCAAGCCCCGACTCTCGCAACAGCGCCTCCGTCGCGCGATGTTCATCCGCCAGCGACAACGGCGACCGGTCCGCATGAAGCACGCTGGTATAGACGATCCGCCGCACCCCCGCCGCCCGTGCCGCATCGATGACGGCGCCATGCTGCGCTACACGCTTCCCGACCGCGCTCGACGACACCAGCATCAGGCTGTCCACGCCCGCCAGCGCCGGGGCCAAGGTGTCGGCATCGTCATAATCGAACGCGCGCACGGCAACGCCCGCATCGCCTGCCTTGTCCGGCGACCGGGCCAGCCCGATGGTCGTTTCGCCGGGCAGCCGCGCCCGTATGCGTTCGAGGATCAGGGCGCCAAGCTGCCCTGTAATGCCCGTAATCGCGATCGTCATGTGGCGCTCCTTCGCTGCCTGTCCTACCCGATCAAAGATAGTCCGGACACTTATCTTCCGTAAGTACGCACAAATATGTTAGTGCATATCATGGCTACTGCATCCCACCCCTCGCTTTCCGAACAACTGCGTCGCGGCGATGTCCTCGCCGGGGCCTGTCCGTCGCGGGACATTTTACGGCACGTCACCGGTCGCTGGGCCGTGCTGATCCTGATCGTGCTGGAAGACGGCACCTTCCGGTTCAGCGAATTGCGGCGGCGGATCGATGGCGTCAGCGAACGGATGCTCGCGCAGACGCTGCAAAATCTCGAAGCGGACGGTCTGGTCGATCGCGTCGCCCACGCGGTCGTGCCGCCCCATGTCGAATATTCGCTGTCGCCGCTGGGGCGGGAGGCGGCAGGCCATGTCCGCCGCCTCGCCGACTGGGTGGAAACCCGGCTACCCGCGCTGGTCGCCGCACGTGCACGTCACGACGCGGATTAGGGGACCATCAGGACGCGCCGCGCCCCGCCTCGATCCACGCCCGCGTCCGATGCAGCACTTCGTCCGAAAGCTCCGGATCGTCGATGGCGCGCGCCAAAATCATCGCGCCCACCATCGCCGACCAACTCCCGAAAGCCGCCGTCCGCGCATCGCCGCCATCGGGCGTGCCAAAGCTGTCGGTCAGACGATCAATCTGGCCGCGCAGCCCCTCCGTCATCGCGCTCCGGGCCGCAGGCGACTGGTGCGGCAACAGCCCGGCGATGCCCGCGCTCGGGCAGCCCGTCGCCGCGCGATCCCGGTGAAAAGGCGAAAGATAGGCGTCCATCCAAGCGCTCAGATCTCCTGTCGCGGCCCCGCTCGGGGTCAGCGAATGGGCGACAGCCTGCGCGATCAAGTCATCTTTGGAATCGAAATGGCCGTAAAAGCCGCCATGCGTCAGCCCCGCCGCCTTCATCACCTCGGAAACGGTGACGGCGTCGAACCCACGCTCGCGGAACAGGCGGCCGGCCGTCTCGAGAATGCGGATGCGATTTTCCGCCATCTGCTCGCGACTGACCTTCATCTCGAAAACTCCATCCGGCGCCCACAACCAATCATGACGCCCGTCATTAATATAAGCATCCGCCAGAGGAGAGCAATCCCCGCCCCCATCGCGACGCCCCGTCTTGAATCCGCCCGGCAGCGCGGGCACGGTGGCCGCACATGACCGCGCCCCAGATCATCCCCGCCGCCACCCTCATCCTGCTGCGCGACGGAGAAGACGGGTCGCCGCCCGATCTGATCATGCTCGAACGCGCGGGCAGCATGGCCTTCGCCCCGGGCGCGATGGTCTTTCCGGGCGGGCGTATCGATCCCGGCGATCGTGATGCCGCCGGCACGCTCGGCCCGGACTCGGACCTGCCCGCCCGCATCGCCGCCATCCGCGAAACGATCGAGGAGGTCGGGATCGCCATCGGTCTCCACCCCGCCCCCTGCCCCGCCACCCTCGCCCGGCTGCGCGCCGGTCTGGCGGCCGGCATCCCCTTCGCGACGTTGCTCGCCAATCACGGACTGCAACTCCGGCCCGACAGCCTCGTCCCGTTCGCGCGCTGGTGTCCCAACTTCCCGGAAACGCGGTCCTTCGATACCCATTTCTTCCTCGCCCTTGCACCCACCGACGCCGAACCCACACCCGATGGAGCGGAGGCCGTCGCAGCCCTGTGGACCACCGCCGCCGCGATGCTGGCGGACGCCGAAGCCGGTCGCCGCCATCTGATCTTCCCGACGCGCCGCAACCTCGAACGGCTTGGGCGCTGCGCCGACCCGGCCGACGCCATCGCCCAAGCGCGCGCCTTTCCCGTGCGATGCATCACGCCATGGACGGAAGAACGGACGGATGGCCGCTGGCTCTGCATTCCCGACGATCTCGGCTACCCCGTCACTGCCGAACGGTTCGATCAGGTCCAACGCGCCTGAGTGCAACGCCGCGCCCAGCCCGCGCGTATGAAGCCCATGCGCGTCCGTCGCCTCCTCTCGGTCCTGATCGGCCTTGCCGTCCTCACCGCGCTCGGCATTGCCCTGCTTGCGCTGGGTCACCGGCGTCCACAGGATCTGCCATGGACCCCGCTCGATCCCGGCGATCCGGTCGGCCTGTTCACCGGCCGCAAACTCACCGCCCTGCGCGGTAATGCCCCGCTCTGCCGAACGCTGCTCGGTCGCGCCGGCATCGGCTACACCCGCCTGCCCGCCCGCAAGGACGGCCCCGCCTGCGGCTATGATGACGGCGTCCGCGTCGCGACCGGAGGCCCGCTCGGCATCGCCTATCGTCCGGCGGTCGGTGCCTCCTGCGCGGTGGCAGTCAGTCTGGCGGTTTGGGAATGGCATGTCGTCCAGCCCGCCGCGCTGCGCCTGCTCGGCACGCGCGTCGCCGCGATCGAGAATTTCGGCACCTATAATTGCCGGCAAATCGGTGGCGGGCGGCGCGCCGATGCGTCCGCCAACTGGTCCGAACATGCCAGCGCCAATGCCGTCGACATTGCCGGCTTCCGTCTGGCGGACGGCCGCCGCATCACCGTGGCGCGCGACTGGACGGGCACCGGCCCCGATGCCGCCTTCCTCCGCGCGGTGCGCGACGGCGCGTGCGATCTCTTCGCGACCACGCTGTCACCCGACTATAACGCCGCCCACCGCGATCATCTCCATCTGGATCAGGCGGCGCGCGGCGCGGCCAGTTGGCGCGCCTGCCGCTGACGGTTCAGTTGGCCAGCCTATGCTCCACCTTTTCCACCCATTGCGGGTAGAAACAGGGTTCGCGGTTCGACCAGCCCGGTGCGGTCGCCGCCGCCTCGCTGATCGATTGCAGGAACATGCGCCGCTTTTCCGGATGCAGATGCGGCAACGCTGCCGCCGCGCAGAACGCCCCCGGCAACCATGGTCGCACCATCCCGCCGACCAGCCGTTCATACAGGAAACGATAGGCGCCGAAGCCGGACAACCGGTCCTGTCCCAGATCGAACGCGGTCATCGTGACCAGCGGCGCGAGAAACGGTTCGACGGCGTCCAGCCCGCTATCGTCCGGCACCATGTTGCGGACATGCTCCAGTCGCGCATAGACGCGCATCTGCGCCCGGATGCTGGCCGCCTCCACCACGTCGCGCGACCAGCAGGCCATCGCATCGCGCCGGTCCAGCCCGACATCCAGCGAACGGCGGATATAACGCTGCGTCGCCGCCGGGAATGTCGCGAATTCCTTCATTTCGGAAAGTGACATCGCCCCCAAAGCTGGCTTCGACTTGGCACCCATGAAAGTCCCTCCGCTGAAATCCGTCCGTTGAAGCGATCATGCGCCCGACAGCTTGCCGGAGCGTTAACCAGGACCGCCCGCCCGAGACATGAAGGAAGCACGCGCGCTGTTGCAGCGCAACATGCGTCGCATTTCTTTCGAAAAGACCGCGAAACGTCACATCCTTGCAACAGGCAGCCCTCCTCGAACCCCGATTCTGAAATTTCCGAGTCGCGACACGCAAAAGGCCCCGCCCGTTTCCGGGCGAGGCCTCTCTGCTTCAGATCATAATCGGGAAGCGATCCCGATCCGACGATCAGCCCGCGCGGGCCGCTTCCGCCTCGGCGTCATAACCGCTCGACGGTGCCGGATCCTTGCCCTTGCCCGGCTGCGTGTTGGACGGTGCGTCCGACGTCGGGAAGGTTTCGTCCAGCGCCACATCCAGCTTGGCATCCTCGTCCGAAGGATTCTCGCTCAATCCGGCAACGTCACTGGCGTCATGGCCTTCGCGCACCGCGTCGCGTTCGCCCTCTGCACCACCTGGCGGCGGCGGTGCCACGGCCAGTCCGTCATCGGCCTTCTGATCGAACATGTTGGTATCGTCGGCCATTGTCCGTCTCCATCTTTACGTCCGCTCAACGAAGGCGTTGCCCGGCGCGTTCCCTGCCCCTTGCCCGCCACCGCATTTCCCGGCTTAAACGACCATCATGGACGATGACGCGGCATGGCGGGACGATGACAACGCGCGCCCCGGCGCACGCGCCGCATTCGGATCGATCCTCGCCTTCTGGACCTTCTACTGCGTCATCGCGACCTTGCGTTCGGCGGTGCTGGGCTTCGACGGGCAACTGGATCTGCTTGGCCGGCGGCTGGTCGTCACTCTGGTCTGCATGGCGATCAGCGGGGCGATGTGGTGCGTGCTGCGCTCCGCCGCGCGCGCTGGCCCGGCCCGTGCGCTGGCGCTCGCCGCGCTGCTGTCGGTGCCCGCCGCGCTGACCTATGCCACCGTGAACCAGCGCATCTTCGCGCCCACCCGCCCGCCGCCCGGCGCGCGCGCCATCCAGGTCGGCGATGACAGCCAGCGCGATCGCACGCCCGGCACGCTGGCCGAAAGCGCCGATGTCGCGGTGAACGGCTATTTCTTCTTCACGGCATGGGCGGCGCTCTACATGGCGCTGGCCTTCGCGGCGGAAGGGCGCGCCGCCGAACGCCGCGCCGCCCGCTTCCGCGCCGCTGCCCAGGCCGCCGAACTGCGGGCGCTCCGTTATCAGGTCAATCCGCACTTCCTGTTCAACACGCTGAATTCGCTCTCCGCGCTGGTGATGACCGGACAGCCCGATGCAGCCGAGCGGATGATCCTCAACCTTTCCACCTTCTTCCGCTCCAGCCTCGCCGGCGACCCCGCCGCCGATACGCCACTGGCCGACGAGATCGCGCTCCAGCGTCTCTATCTCGCGATCGAGGCGGTGCGCTTCACCGATCGCATCGCCATCGTCGAGGATATCGCCGATGCCGTGGCGGAGGCGCGCGTCCCCGGCCTCATCCTGCAACCCTTGGTGGAAAACGCCGTCAAGCACGGCGTCTCCCGCACGCGCGACCGCGTCACCATCGCCATCCGCGCATGGGAAGAAGACGGGATGCTGGCGCTGTCCGTTACGGACGATGCCCCCGCCGCACCGCCATCCTCCCACGGCACAGGCAACGGCACCGGCATCGGCCTCCGCAACGTCGTCGACCGGCTTACTGCGCGCTTCGGCAATCAGGCGCTGTGCCGCGCGGGCGCGCTGGACGGCGGCGGTTACCGCGTCACCATCCTCATGCCGCTGGTCACCGGATGACCATGCCACCGCCGCTCCGCATTCTGATCGTGGATGACGAACCGCTCGCGCGCGACCGGCTGGCGGCGCTCTGCAGCCAGTTGCCCGACCTGCTGGTCGTCGGCACCGCCGAGGATGGCGCCACCGCGCTTCGACAGGCGGTGGCGCTGTCGCCGGACCTGATCCTGCTCGACATCACCATGCCGGGGCTGGACGGTTTCGCCGTCGCCGCCGCGCTGGAAACGCTGTCCCCCCGCCCCGCCTTCCTGTTTTGCACCGCGCATGACCGCTTCGCCGTCGCCGCCTTCGATGCCGCGGCGGTCGATTTCCTACTCAAGCCCGTCTCGCGCGATCGTCTCGCCCGCGGCATCGCCCGCGCCCGCGCCGCCATCGCGCTCGCCCCGCCAACACCACCGGCGGGCGGAGAGGAATTCTGGGTGCCCGTCCGCAACGAAATGGTTCGCATCGCCGCGATCGAGATCGACCGGGTCGAGGCCGAACGCGATTATATGCGCCTGCATGTCGGCCCGCGCAGCTATCTCCTCCACGAAACGATCGCCGCGCTCGAACGCCGGCTCGATCCCGCCCTGTTCCTCCGCGTCCACCGCTCCACCATCCTGCGCCGCGATCGCATCGCCCGTCTCCGCCATGACGGTCTGGGCGGCTGGTATGCCGATCTCCACGACGGCGACAGCATCCGCATCGGCCGCACCTACCTCGCCGCCACCCGCGCACTGATGGGGCGATAGGAACGCCCCCCCCCCGCCCCGTCCATCCCGAGCCCAGTCGAGGGACCGGCCGAGCGAAGCCGAGGCCAGCACCATCGAACTTATCGACTACGCTGGGGCGGGCGGACGAAACGGCATTCCCCCCAACCTCAAAACGCCAGCGCAGGCGCTTGCTCCGGCACCGCCGCACCCCGCCACCGGCCGATCGCCACAACCTCCACCCCGCCGGGCACCCGCCGCCGCTGCAACAGGCTGGTCAGTTGCTGCGGCGTATCGCCGATCGTCACGCGCGTCCGCACCCAGAACAGGTCGGATTTGAACCCCGTCCCCGGCGGCAGCATCACCCCCGCCTTCTGGAAATCATCAGGCGTCAGAAAGCCCTGCCGCGTCCGCACTGCCACCAGCTTCGCCGCCGCCTCCGGATTGTCGAGCAGGATCGCCAGCAATTGTTCGCTCGCCGCATTCACATTGACCGGCGCATCGCCCGGCAGCGCCGTCGCCAGTTGCGCCAGCGCCGCCATCGTCTCCGGCGGCAACCCGAACAGGCGCAACGGGGACAAATCGGTCACCGGCCCCATCCGCCGCAGCATGTCCGTCGCGCGGATCGCCATGTCCTGCGGCAGGTTCAGCGCGCGCGCCACCCGGATCGCCAGCAGGCTGGCGTCCAGCCCGTCTCCGCCCAGCGCATTGATGTTGAACCGGCCCTGCGCGTCGGCAATCGCCAGATCGAACGTCCCCCCCTCGATCCGCGCGCCGCGTTCGGACAATGCGCCCCATGCTTCGCCCGCATAATCCGCATTCGGCGCCAGCACCGCATCCCGCCTGAGCGCCACGATCGCCGAGGCTTCCGCCCCGCGCACCGCCGCCTGCGCCGCCGCCGCGTCGCGCATCCGCTGCGCCCGGCCCAGCGCCGCATCCTCGCCCGACAGCATCAGCGCCACCACCCCCGCCGCCAGCGCGACGAACAACAGCACGGTGATGAGGATCATCCCCTGCTCGCCTTGGGGAACGGGCTTCATGACGGCCGCGCCAACAGCTTCGGCGCGGGCTTCGGCACCGGCGCGGGCAGCGCCACGATCCGCCGCAACGTCCCCGCCGGCCGTCCGCGCCCTGGCGTCAGCACCATCGTCACGTCCACCGCGTCGGGCCAGTCATCCTTGCGCTTCTCCTCCGCCGGTGGCCAACTGTCGCGCCACCCCGCCTGCCCGTCCCGATACCGCCAGCGGACCGATGACACGCCGTCCAACAACCGCTGCACCCGCACCGGCGCACCCGCCACCGGCGGCGCCAGCGTCCGCACCAGTCCGCCATCCGCCAATGCATAGGCGACCGGCGCGCCATAGCCGCCCTCCGCCTGCGCATGGCGGCGAAACGCGATCCCCGCCGCGCTCCCCGCAATCGCCCCTTCGGACATCTGCTCCAGATCGCTGGTCAGCACGAACATCGCGCGTTGCAGATCGCCCAGCCGTTCCAGCCGCCCATCGGTCTGCGCCTGCACCCCCAGCACATTTTCCACCAGCGCCAGCCCCGCCACCGCGATCAACCCGAACAGCGCCAGCGACACGATCAGCTCGATCAGCGTGAAACCCTGTTCGCCTGTCGGAACCGGCCGGCCGGGCATCATGCCGATGCGCTCGTCGCCACCACCCGATAGCCGTCCGGCCCCGCCACCAGAATCGACAATTCGCGCACGCAACTGCCGTCCGACCGGAACTTCATCGTCCCCGTCACGCCGCGATAGGCCTCCATCGCCAGCAATCCCGCCCGGTCGATCCGCCCCCGCGCACGCAGCGCCGCCACGATGCCCGCGCCATCATAGGCCAACGCCGCGATCGTCCCCGGCGTGCCGCCATGCTGCGCCTGATAAGCAGTGGCGAACGCCCCGAACGCCGCCGGGTCCGGCGCGGCGATCCACGCGCCCGCAACCGCCTGCAACGCCGCCGGCGCATAATCCACGCTCTGCATCAGTCCCAGCAACTGCACCCCGCTGCCCGCAAGCCCGCGCGCCGCCGCCACGAAGGTGGCGTCCGCATCCGGCACCAGCAACGCATCCGGCGCGCCACCCGCGATCCGGCCGAGCGCGATGCCCAGCCCGGCCAGATCCGCCGGCCGCGCCACCGGCACCATTTCGAACCCCAATTCGCCCTGCAACCGCGTCATCGCCGCCGCGACCTGCCCGTTCCAGCCGTCCGGCCCCATCAGCAGGCCGATCCGCCGCAACCCGCGCTGCCGGCCATAACGCAGGATCGCCGTGGTCGATTGCGACGCGGTGATGCCCAGCAGGAACGCGCCGCTGTCGTACAGCGCGATATCGTTGCTGAACGTCAGCACCGGCGCCCGCCCCGCCACGTCGGCCACCACCGGCCGCACATCGGCCGCGAACAACGGCCCCAGCATGATCCGCGCGCCGCCCTTCAGCAGCGATCGTGCGGCCTGCACCGCCCCGCCATTCGTATCCGCCACCATCGTCGTCGCCACCTTCGGCAGTTGCGGCACCAGCGACACCGCGCGCTGCATACTCGATCCCAGGTTGGCGGACGGCCCCGTCAGCGGTAGCAGGAGGCCGAGCCGTCCGGGATCGATGCGGGGCGCAGCGGCGTGCAGGGGAAATGACGATGCCAGCGATACCAGACCCAGCGATCGCGCATGACGCAGCACCCGGCGGCGATCCATCGGCAATGACAGTATTTTCGACATCCGAACCTGTGCTCCCGTCCGCGGATCGCCACCGGCGCCGCATCCTGCTGTTCGCCGGGCTGGGTGCCGGCGCCTACCTGCTCACCCTGCTCGCCACCGTGCCCGCGCGCCTGATCGTCCCTGCCGGCATCCTCGCGCCCGGCGCTGTATCAGGAACCATCTGGCGCGGCGAGGCAGCGTTGAACGGTGGCGATCGCCTGGCCTGGCGGTTCGCGCCGCTCCGCACGATCGCCGGGCTGGCCTATGCGGCGGACCTGACCATGACCGGCGCACAGACCGATCTCACCGGCCGTGTCGCCCTCCGCCCCAAATCGATCCGGCTCGATTCCGTCGCCGGCCGCGCCGGGGGCAGCCTGCTCCGCGCCGCCTTCCCCGATCTCCCCTTCACCTGTGATCTCGGCGTGCAGGTCGATCTTCCCCTTGTCGCGATCGGCACCGGCGCGCCCGACATTCGCGGCGACGTCCGCAGCACCCCCGGCACCTGCACGCCGCGCGCGGGCGGGGCCGCATCCCCCATCCCCGCGCTCATCGCCACCACCCAGGCCCTTGGCACGAACGGCACCGCCCTCACCATCACCCCGCTTACCGAACGCCGCCGCCTGCTCGCCCGCACCGTCTTCACACAGGATGGCCGCGTCGCCATCACCATCCGCCCCGCCGGCGCCGCGCTCTTCCCCTTCGCCAGCCCGCCCGGTGGCCTCTCGCTGGAAACGACGTTGTAGAGGCTCGCGCTACATCCCCACTAGATTGTTCAGGTTGATGATCGGCAGCAGGATCGCCAGCACCATCAGCAGCACCAGTCCGCCCATCATCAGCAACACCGCCGGCTCCACCAGCGCCACCAACGTCGACACCGCCTGTTCCAGCTCGCGGTCCAGTTCCCCCGCCGCACGGCCGAGCGCCGGCCCCAGCCGCCCGCTCGATTCGCCCGACGCCACGATCGCCACCAGCATCGACGGGAAGATCGCGGCCTCCGTCATGCCGGTCTGCAAACTCGCCCCCTCGCGCACCCGCGCCGCCACCGCCCGCGCCCGTTCGCGCACATGCAGATTGGGCGTCACCGCCGCCGCCGCGTTCAGCGCCTCCACCAGCGGCACCATGCTCTGCACTAGGGTCGCCAAAGATCCCGCAAAGCGCGCCGCATTATGCTTGCGCGAAAACGCCGCCACTGGCCGCGTCGTCGCCAGAAAACGATGGAAGCGCAGCCGGTTGCCCGGCACCTTCACCCACGCACGCCAGCCGATCACCGCCAGCGCAATTACCCCTGCCAGCACCAGCCCATAGCTTTGGAACCCCGCGCTCAGCGCGATCAGCGCCCGCGTCAGGAACGGCAGTTCCGCCCCGCGCGAGACGAATACCTTGACGATATCCGGCACCACATAGACCAGCAGCAGCACCATCATCCCCACCGACACCACCGCCAGCAAGGCGGGGTAAAGCAGGGCAAGCTGCACCTTCTGCTGGTTGCGATGCCGATGCTCGACGAACTCCGCGAGATGGTTCAGCACCTCCGGCAACCGCCCGGACTGTTCCCCCGCCGCCACCGACGCGCGATAGAATTCGGGGAAGGCCGCCGGATGATCGCCCAGCGCCTGCGCAAAGGATCGCCCGTCCATGATCCCGCCGCGCACGTTCAGCAACAGCCCCGCCATCGCCGGCGTATCCGCCTGCGCCGCCACCAGCCGGAGCGATTCCTCGATCCGGATATCGCTGCTGACCAGGGTCGCGATCTGCCGCGTCACCGTCGACAAGGCCCGCGCGCCGATCCGCTTGCGGAACAGCCCGGACAGGTCGATCCCCCGCTTCGCCTTGCCCACCGGCCGGTCGGTCATCTCCACCGACGTCGGCAACAGACTCCGCTCCCGCAAAGCCCGCCGCGCCGCACCCGCATTGGCGGCTTCCAGCACGCCCTTCGAGGATTTTCCGGCCGCGTCGACCGCCTTGTAGGAAAAAGCCGGCATCAGCGCTGCGCCCGACCAACGGAACCCGCCGCCAGATCCCCGTCCATCCCGAGTGCAGTCGAGGGACCGGCCGAGCGCAGCCGAGGCCTTCTCGATTGCGCGCAAAGACGTCCCTCGACTGCGCTCGCGGTAGGCGGATTCGAAACGAACCTCACAAATCGTCCCGCACGACCCGCGCGACCTCATCCACCGACGTCAGCCCCGCCTGCACCTTGGCGATCCCGTCATCCAGCAAACTCGGCCCCCGCTCCCGCGCCGCCGCCGTCAGCGCCGCTTCGGACGCGCCGTCATGGATCAACGCCTGCATCCGGTCGTCGATCGTCACCAGTTCATACAGCCCCAGCCGCCCGCGATAGCCATCGCCATGACAGGCCGGGCACCCGACCGGCCGATAGACGACATCGCCCACCGCCACCGCGCCCGACAGCAACGCCACGTCCCGCGTCCCCGCCACGTCCGCGCGCCGGCAATCCTGACATAATTTCCGCACCAGCCGCTGCGCGATCAGCCCGACGATCATCGGCGCGAGCAGATAGCGTTCCACCCCCATGTCGATCAGCCGCGTCACGCTGCCGATCGCGCTGTTGGTGTGCAGCGTCGACAGCACGAAATGCCCCGTCATGCTCGATCGCACCGCCACCTCGGCGGTTTCGTCATCGCGGATCTCGCCCACCATGATGACGTCCGGATCCTGCCGCAGGATCGCGCGCAGCCCGCGTGCGAAGGTCAGTTCGGTCTTTGGATTGACCTGCGTCTGCCCCACCCCGTCCAGCGCATATTCGATCGGATCCTCGACCGTCATGATGTTGCGCTGCCGGTCGTTCAGCTTCGTCAGCGCCGCGTACAGCGTCGTCGTCTTGCCGCTGCCCGTCGGCCCCGTGACCAGCACGATCCCGTGCGGCCGCTGCAACAGCGCATGGAAGACGCCGATATCGCGGTCGTTCATCCCCAGCGCCTTCAGGTCCAGTTGCGTCGCGCCGCGATCGAGCAGGCGCAGCACCACGCGCTCGCCATGCTGTGTCGGGATCGTCGAAACACGCGCATCGATATCGTAACCACCGACGCGCAACGTCACGCGCCCATCCTGCGGCACGCGCTTCTCGGCAATGTCCAGCTTGGCCATCACCTTGATCCGGCTCACCAGCAACGGCGCCAGCGCGCGCTTCGGCTCCACCCGGTCGCGCAGCACGCCGTCGATGCGGAACCGCACCAAGAGCCGCTTTTCCTGCGTCTCGACATGAATATCGGACGCGCCTTCCTTCACCGCTTCCAGCAACAGCGCATTGATAAGCCGAATCACCGGCGAATCGTCGCGATTGTCGAGCAGGTCGTCCACCGCGGAAGCGCTGTCCGCCAGCGCCGCCAGATCCTGATCGCTCGCCAGCGCCGCATCCGACGCCTGCACCGCGCTGTCGCGATATTGCGCACTCAGCGCCGCATCGAAGCCCGCATCATCCAGCGCCACGATCGGCAAGGCGTCACCGAACAGCCGCTGCACCTCCAGCACCGCGGCGAGCGGCGGCGTCCCCCGCGTCACGCATTCGCCGCCATCCGGCGTCGCACGCACCAGCACGCCATGCCGCCGCGCAAAGCCATAAGGCAGCGCCGCCACCGCGACGGTTTCCGGTTCGGCCGTTTCCAGCGTCGCGCCGTCCGCCATCATGATCCCTGCACCACCAGTTGCACATTCACCTGCCCGGCCGCGCCGCCGCGATCCAGCCGGACTTCGCCCAGGGTCAATCCGCCGCCGCTTTCCAGATCGGCCAGCCAGCGCAGCACCGCATCATAAGGCACGGCGTCCATCACCACGCGGGTCCGGTCCCCCTCCGGCTCAACGCGCTGCACGGTCAGGCCGAAGCCCGCCGCCGTGGTGGTCAGGATCTGCGCGACCGGCCCGCTGCGTACCGGCCCCGCCGCAGGTCGTCCGCCGCTCGCCGCCAGTCCCGCCGACAAGGTTTCATAGGTCCGGATGTCCGCCATTGCCTGCCCCCGCGCCGCCTGCAACGGCTTGACGACCAGCACGATCAGCAGCGCCAGCGTGGCGACCACGCCCAGCACCGCCAGTAGTACCCGCTCACGCGGCGCACGGTCCATCCACCATGCCTGCACCCGCGCGACATAAGGCGCGAACGGAACCGTCTTCATGATCCGCTCCCGATCCGCACCGTGATCTGCCCTTCGGCCCCGCCCGCTGCCGCCGTTCCCGCGCCGCCGGTCGCCGACAGGCCGGCCGCGCGCAACCGCGCCTCCACCGCCTGCAACGCGGCCAGATCGGGCGCGCTGATGTCCAGCACCAGACTGCCCGCGCCGCCATCATAGGCCAGCGACCGCAACGTCACCCCCGGCCCCAGCGCTTCCGAAACGCGCCCGATCATCGGCACGAACACCGCACCGCGCCCGGTCCCGGCGGCGGGCAGCAGGTCGCTCGCCACATCCGCCAGATCGCCCTGCGTCGACGTCCCCGGCGCAATGCGTTCGACGATCGCGCGCGTCTCCGCCTTCCGCGCCGCCGCGATCCGCTGCAACGCCAGCACGTCCGCCGCCGCAATCGCGCCATGCGCCAGAAGGCCGCACGCCGCGACGATCGCCGCGCGCCGCCACAGATCCGACGTCCGCCGCCTAGTCCGCGCAAAGGCCCCCTGCCGCAAATCCAGCGCCGGCATGCGCAGCCGCGTCGGCAACGGCTCAGGCGCGATCGCCGCCACCACTCCGGCAAGCCCATCCGGCAACACATCGCCGTAGAGAATGCAGTCCGGCCGCCCCGCCGCCGCCCACAAGGCCGCAAACCGCGCCGTCGCCACCGCAAAGCCCGTCCCGTCCGCCACGCGGACAAGAATGCGCTCCCCCGTCCGCTCCACGCTCCACGCGCCCTCGGCGGGCACCGGCAGCGCCAGCGCATCGGGCATCAGCACCGCATGGCCCAACCCGGCCGCCTCCGCCTGCCGCACCCAGCCCGCCATCGTCGCCGGTGCGACCACACCCGCCAGATAGCGTCCCGGCGCGCTCTCGCTGCCCAGCGCCACATGCACCGCCTCGATCGGCTCGGCGATCCGGTCCTCGATCGCGAAGGGCAGCGCCGCCATGCGTTGCCGCCGCGACGGCAGCGGCAGGTCGACCGCCGTCACCAGCACCTGTTCGCTCGGCACCAGCAGGATCGCGGGGCCGCGCGCGGCGTCGGCCTGCCGCACCGGCAGATCCTGTCCGATCGCCCACACCCCGCCCGGCCCGGCCTGCGCCATCGGACGGCGCAAACGAACCAGATAGTCGTCGATGCGGATCGCGTGTAACGCTACTTTCACATAAAGCCTTATTGGTGGTTCCGATGACGATCTTGCCGACCGATCCTAGCGCAGCACGCGCCCCACGGGTACTGCCTGAACAAAGACATTTGCGTGACAGCGAGGCCGGGCTGACGCTGGTCGAAATGATCGTCGTGCTGGCGATCATCGCGCTCGTCGCGGCGCTGATCGTCCCCAACGTGATCGGCCGCCCGGATGAGGCGCGCGTCACCGTGGCACGCACCGATCTCAAATCCATCGCCGCCGCGCTGAAGATGTACCGCCTCGACAATGGCGATTATCCATCCACGCAACAGGGCCTCGCCGCGCTGGCCAAGCGGCCGGACGGCGCGCCCGTCCCCACAAACTATGCATCCGAAGGCTATCTGCCACAGGTGCCGATGGATCCGTGGGGCCGTCCCTACAGCTACAAGAATCCGGGGGCCGGCGGGTCGGGGTTCGACCTGATGTCGCTCGGCAAGGATGGCCAGCCGGGGGGCGAGGGTCTGGACGCGGACCTGACCGAACGCCGCTGATCCGATGCCAATATCGTCGTCGGAACGCGGAATGACGCTGGTCGAAATGCTGGTGGTGCTGGTCATCATCGGCATCGCGGCGGGCGCGATGACGCTCGGCATGGGTGCGGCCCATCGCGGCGCCAGCGCCGAAAGCGAGGCTCGCCGACTCGCCGCGCGCATTCGCCTCGCCGCCGACGATGTCATGGTCACCGATCGCGCCGTCGCCTTCAGTGCGGATGCAAAGGGCTATGCCTTCCTCGTTTGGGACGGCCGGAAATGGGCCGGTGGCGACGCCGCGATGCTCGCCCGTCACGATCTCCCGTCCGGCCTCACTCTGTCCGGCGTCACCCCCGCCCCCGTGCCGATCGGCGTGGACGGCATGGGCGGCATGGGCGGCACCATCGACGCCCGCATCGCCTCCACCCGCGACAGCTGGCATGTCCGCTATGACGGTCTGACGACAGGCGTCAGCGCGTCATGACAATGGCGCCGCGCACCTACCGGCCGTTCGGTTCGAGCCTGTCGAGAACCCCGCCCCCGCCGCACGAACAAGGCTTCTCTCTGATCGAAGCCCTCGTGGCGCTGCTGATCCTCGGCGTCGCCGCCGCCGGTCTCGTCCGCGCGGTAGAAAGCCATATCGATTCGATCGCCCGGCTCGAACAGCGCGCCGCCGCCGTCTGGGTCGCCGAAAACCGGTTGACCGAATTGACGCTAGCGGATCGCGACGCGGAGATCGGAACGGTCGAGATGCTCGGTCGCCGCTGGCAGGTTCGCACCACGATGCGCACCAGCCCCGATCCTGCTTTGTCGCGCGTCGATGTCGCCGTCGGCCCGCCCGGCGGCACCGCGATGGTGACGATCGGCGGCTTCGTGGATCGCGGGCCGAAGATCGCGCCGCTGCCGGTGCCGCAGTCATGAGCCGCAGCCGCGCCGCGATCGGCGTCGATCTCTTCACCGGTGCCGTCATCCTGTCCGTCGCCGTCGCGCTGGCGGGGCTGAGCTGGCGCATCGCCGGCGATTCGGGCCTCCCCGCCCGCGCGCCAGTCGCCGCCGCACCGCCCCCGCCCGCGCCGGTCGATCTGTCCGCCATCGCCGCCACCAGCCCGTTCGGCACCGCCGTTGCAGCACCGGCCGACGCCGCCGCCAGCGGGCTGACCCTGCGCGCTATCCTGTTCGCCCGTCCGGCCAGCGCATCGAGCGCGTCCATCTCCGCCGGGGACGCACCCGCCATGCTGCTCCACATCGGCGATCCCGCGCCCGGCGGCGCGATCGTCGACAGCATCGCGATCGACCATGTCGTCCTCCGCACCGGCAGCGGTTTGCAAACTCTGGCCTTTCCGAAACCGGGCGCACCCGCCGCCGAAAGCGGTGGCGCAGCCCCACCCTATATCGGCCTCCCCACGCCGACCGCCCCGACCCCGATCCCGTCCGCGCCGCTGTCCCTGCCGCCGCCGCGTTTCACGAACAATCCCGCCGCCTTCCTCGACGGCATCGGCGCGACCGCGACGGACGGGGGCTACCGCATAGGCACCAACGCCCCGCCCGCGCTGCGGCAAGCCGGCCTCCAGCCCGGCGACGTGGTGCAGACGGTCAACGGATCGCCGGTCGGCAATGCCGATCGGGATCGCGCCCTCTTCGCCGCCGCAGCCAGCGGCGCACCGCTCAGCGTGGAACTTCTCCGGAACGGCCGCCGCATCGCCGTCTCGCTTCCGGCCCGTTAAGGACTGACCATGATTCGCCCGACCCGTTTCCTCGCCGCCGTCGCGCTGGCCGCGCTGCTTCCCACGCTGCCCGCCGCCGCGCAGACTCCCGTCGCCGATGTCGTCGTCAACATGCGCGACGTGGAAATCGCCGATGTCGCCGAACAGATCAGCCGCATCACCGGCCGCACGCTCGTTCTGGATCCCGCGGTCAAGGGCCGGGTCAACGTCACCTCGGCCGAACCGCTCAGCGTGTCCGGCGTGTGGGAATTATTCCAGTCGGTGCTGCGCGTGCAGGGTTATGCCGCCGTCCGCTCCGGCCGCGCCTGGCGCATCATTCCGCAGGCGAACGCGATCCGCGACGGCGGCGGTTCCGGCGCACGCGGCGCGGCCGGCGCGCAGGATGTCGTTACCCGCCTGATCCGCCTGCGCAACCTGCAACCCGAAGCCGCCGTGCGCGTGTTCCGCCCGCTCGTGGCCAGCTTCGGCACGATCGAGGCGGTGACCGATCCCAACGCCGTCGTCGTCACCGATTATGCCGAAAATGTCCGGCGGATCGAACGGCTCGCCGCCTCGCTCGACAGCGGCGGCGGCGCGGCGTTCGAAACGATCACGCTGCGCAACGGCGCGGCCAAGGATGTCGCCACCGCCATCCAGTCCGTCATGGGCGACACCGGCGCGAAGGTCGTGGCGGAGGAACGCAGCAACACCATCCTCATCCGTGGCGACGCCGCCGCCATCGCACAGGCGCGCCGCCTCGCCCGCACGCTCGATCAGCCCGGCGGCGCGACGCCCATCACCCGTGTCTTCCGCCTCACAAATGCCGATGCGGAATCGATCACGCTCGTGCTGCGCGGCCTGATGGGCGATACCAGCGCCACCGCCGCCGACAATCCGGTCGCCCAGAGCCTCGGCGCTGGCAGCTTCTCTTCGTCCGGCGGCAGCGGCCTTGGCGGACTGAACAGCCAATCGGGCAGCGCCGCCGGCACGGCCGCACTCGGCGCGGCGGCCGCCGCAGGTGGTCTCGGCGGGTCGATGTTCGGCGCGATGAACGGCGGCATGGCCAGCGGCAACAATAGTCAGGCCAATGCCGCCAAGGGCTTCGTCACGCCCGAACTGGCAGTCCAGCCCGCGCCCGAAATCAACGCCATCGTCGTGCGCGGCACCCCCACGGCGATCGCCGCGCTCGAACCGCTCATCACCGATCTCGACGTTCGCCGGCCGCAGGTGCAGATCGAGGCGGCGATCGTCGAGATCACCGGCGATCAGGCCGAAGCCCTGGGCGTCCAGCTCGGCGCCGGTGCCGCCGCGATCACTGGCGCGGACGGCTTCGCCTCCTCCGCCGGCACGCTCGGCCTGCCGCTGCGCACCATCCTGAACGTCATCAACCCCGCCGCAGCGGTGGGGCTGCTGTCCAACGGCGTCTCGGCCAATGTCGGCATTGGCAATAATTTCAACATCCTGCTGCAAGCGCTCAGCACGTCGACCCGCGCCAATCTGCTTTCCACGCCCAGCATCACCACGCTGGACAACAAGCCCGCCGAAATTGTGGTCGGTCAGAATGTCCCCTTCATCACCGGCAGCTACGCCGCCACCAACGGTGCCGCGACGACGCCCTTCACCACGATCACGCGGCAGGATGTCGGCATCATGCTGCGCGTCATCCCGCGCATCCATGCCGGCAACGTCGTCCGGCTGGAGGTCAGCCAGGAAGTCTCCTCGCTGGTCGCCGCCGTGTCGGGCGCGGCCGATCTCATCACCAACCGCCGCGCCATCCAGACGACGGTGCTTGCCGATAATGGCGGCACCATCGTCCTCGGCGGGCTCATCAGCGACGATCGCCAGAACAGCCGCAGCCAGGTGCCCTTGCTCGGCGACGTCCCCGTCCTCGGCAATCTCTTCCGCAGCAAGTCGCTGTCCCGCAACAAGCGGACCTTGTTCGTCTTCCTGAAACCCACCATCCTGCGCGACAAGGCCAGCATCGATGCCGCCACCGACCGCCAATATGCGCGGCTACGCGGGGAAGAAGTGGAGAATGAACGCGTCCGCCGCCCCGCCGATGGCCTGCTCGTCCTCCCCGCCGGCCCGCGTCTGACGACGGAGATCAACGGGGTCTACTGATCCCGCCTTACTGGTCCGGCGCGGCCATCCGCACCCGCACCAGCCGCGCGCCCTTGGCGAACACCGCCTGATCCGCCGCCAGTCCCTCCAGCCGCCAGTCGCCGTCCGCGCCACCGATCGCGACCGTCCGGCTGCGCCCGTCCGCGCTTTGCACCAGCGCCACCGCCGCATCGGGCAACCGCCCGACCACGCCCACCAGCACCGGCAACCCCGGTTCCGCGGCCGCATCCACGTCCATGATGGCCGGGTCGTCCAAGCCGTCGCCGAACAGTCGCCGCGCGGCCGGCACCGTCGCAATGGTCCGCACCACCACATGCCGTTCCGTCGCACGCGGCGTCCGGTCCCACAGCAGCAGGCATACCGCCAACAGCAGCACGGCCACCGCCGCCAGCCACCGCCCGATCATCGCGGCGCCACCAAAGCGACACCCTCGAACCGCAACCGGCTCGCCGATCCCGCCACCGCCTGCATCCGCCAGGACGGAAAGCGCACCGCCGGCCGGCCGCCTTCCAGATCGGTGATCGCCGCGCGCAACGCCGGCTCCGCCCCCGCCATCGCGAACTCGGTCCGCGCCAGCCCGCCGGATCGGCCCGTCACCTGCATCCGCGAGATGACCAGCCCATGCGCCCCCGCCGCCGCCCGCAATGCAGCGGTCGCATCACCACCGCCACCCGCGATCGGCCGCGCCGCCGCCATCCCGGCCCGCGCGACCGCCAGCCGCCGCAACATCGCCGCGCCCCACCAGGATGACGCCAGCACGAACAGCGCAAGCAGGATGAAGCGCTTCACAGCCGGTCCGACCGCACGTGCATCCGGATCCCGCGATCCGCGACCATTTCCTGTCCCGTCGTCCGGAACGTCGCCAGTACCCGGTCCCGCGCCAGCGCCGCCCGCACCGCATCCGGATCGCCGGTATCGATTTCGAGCAGCATCGCGCCATCCGCCTGCCGCTCCGCCCGGTGGACCGTCGCCCCCGCCGGCAACCCGGCGTCCAGCAGCGCAAGGATCTCGCTGACCGCCACCCGCCGGAATGCCAGCACCCCACGCCCATCGTCCGGCCGTGCCCCTTGCCCGATCGCGATGGTCAGCCCCCATGCGCCCATCCCCGTCACCAGCGGGATCGCCGCCAGCAACCACCACGGCGACAGCGGCACCCGCGCTGGCCTGATGATGATGCCATCCCCCACCACCGTCGCCGAACGCAGCCCCAGCGCCTTCAGGATCGCATCCACCCGGTCGCGATGCGCCATCACCACCCGGACCTGTCCGTCGCCTTCCGCGCACCAACCCCAGTCCACGCCGGACAACGGCACCGGCGACACCCCGGCCAGCGCCAACGCCACCCCCGCGCGCGTCACCGGCGCATCCACGCGGGCGGTCACCGCAAACCGGTCCTCCGCTGCCAACACCACCCGCACCGGAACATTGCCGACATGCGCCGCCAGCCGCGCCCGGTCGACATCCCCGATCCCGCCCGGCACGGTCCAGCCCGGCCGATCACCGCACGGCCCCACCGCCATTTGCCCGGCCGCCAGATCGATCGAGACCGGCTCAGCCAAGACGCACCATCGCCAGCAATGCGAGGATGGCGAGCATCGGCATCCCCAGCGCCGCCCCCGCCCCCTCGACCGCAAGCAGCGCGCGATCATCCACCGCGCGCATCACGGCTTCCGGTTCGTCGGCCAGCCGGTCACACTCCGCGGCGGTCAGCCCATCGACCGGCACCACGCCCTCGCCCGTCAACATCCGCGCCGTCACCGCGCGCCCGGTCCGCCGCGCCACCGCCAGCGGCCGCAACGCCCCCCGCGCGGCGGGCAGCATGATCGCGGGCAGCAGCCCCCACCAGCCGACCAGCGCCAGCCCGGCGACCAGCACCATCCCCGGAGCCATGCCCGCCCGGCGGATGGCGATCCCGCGCGCAATCTCGAACCGCATCCGTCCCGCCACCAGCGTCAGCAGGATCGCCTCCCGCCCCGGTCCCATCAGCGGCGTCGCCCAATCCTCCGGCGCACGCCCCGCACCGATCGCGTCCAGCATCGCCGCCGCGTCGGGTGCATCACGCCGCACCCGCGCCACGGCGTCGGAGACCGACGCACCCCGCGCCACCAGTTGCGCGACCGCATCCACCGCCACCCAGCGCGCCACGCCCGTCCCGCGCAATCCGCGCATCACCCGCCCCGACAGGCTCGGCCGCACATCGGCGACCGGCGGCGCATGATCCGCCACCGCCGTCACCGGCTTCCGCAACGCGAAGGCCAGCGCCGCCACCGTCTCGGCATCGTCCGGATCGGCCATGCCCACCACCACGCCGCCATCGGCCGCGCGCGCCGTCACGATCCCGCGCGCCGCCAGAAAGCGCGGGTCCACGCCGCGGATCAGTTCCGCCTTCGGATCGGTGCTGCGCTCCATGCCGCCCGCATAGCCCGGACCACCCCGTCACCGCCAGACCGCCATTGCTCCGCCGCGCCCGCTGCGCCACATCGGGCAGGAAACGGGAGATATCGCATGGACCTGAAGATCGCCGGCCGCACCGCCATCGTCTGCGCTTCCAGCCGTGGCCTCGGCCGTGCCTGCGCGCTGGAACTTGCCCGCGCCGGTGCGCAGGTCGTGGTCAACGGGCGCAATCCCGACCGTCTCGAACAAACCGCCGCCGCCATCCGCGCCGAAACCGGCGCCACCATCATCACGGTCGCCGCCGATCTGTCGACCGAGTCCGGCCGGGCCGCGCTGCTCGCCGCCGTCCCGCACGTGGATATCCTCGTGAACAATAATGGCGGCCCGCCCGCCACCGATTTCCGCAATGTCGATCGCACCGCCATGCTCGCCGGGCTGGAAGCGAACATGATCGCCCCCGTCATGCTGGTCCGCGCCGTCATCGACGGCATGGTCGAACGCCGCTTCGGCCGGATCGTCGACATCACCTCCGGCTCGGTCAAGATGCCCTTGTCCGGCCTCGATCTGTCGAGCGGCGCGCGCGCGGGGCTGACCGGTTTCCTCGCCGGCGTCGCACGTTCGGTCGCCCACGCCAATGTCACGATCAACCATCTCCTCCCCGGCAGCTTCGACACCGATCGCATCGCGTCGCTGGTCGCATCGCAGGCGGAGAAATCCGGCCGCCCCGCCGCTGACATCTTCGCAGAACGCGAACGCAGCATCCCCGCCGGCCGGCTCGGCACGCCAGAGGAATTCGCCGCCGCCTGCGCCTTCCTCTGTTCCGACATGGCGGGCTACATCACCGGGCAAAGCCTGCTGATCGATGGCGGCATCTTTCCGGGGATCATGTAGCCGCACGCCCCGTTCTCCCCGCACCGGCCGGTCAGGAGGCACCATGCACGACGCGCTAATCTTCACGCCCGACGATGTCGATCTCACCCGGTCGCCGCTCCGCGCCACGCTGACCGAACCAACCTTCGTCCTCGGCGCGTTCAACCCCGGTTTCACCCTCCTGCCGTCCGGCAATCTCCTGATGATGGTCCGCATCGCGGAGGCGCTGTCCGATCCAGTGCGCGACGGCCATGTCCGCTCCATCCGCTGGACCCCCGCCGGCTATGTGGTGGACGCGCATGCGCTCGATCATGTCGACATGGCCGATCCCCGCCAGTTCGAGCTGCGCGGCCGTCCGCACCGGATGCTCGGCCTCACCTCGCTGTCATGGCTGCTCCCGGTCGAGCTGGACCCCACCGGCACGCGCGTCCTGACCGTCCATTATGACCGCGCGATCGGGCCCGCCGCCCGCTATCAGGATTATGGCGTGGAGGATGCCCGCATCAGCCGCATCGGCGATCGCTGGTACATGACCACCTGCTCGGTCAGCGCGGAACGCCACTCCACTACGCTCCACATCAGCGAGGACGGCCTGAACTACCGCCTCGAAGGCATCGTGCTCGATCACCAGAACAAGGACATGCTCCTGTTCGAAGGCCTGATCGACGGAGCCTATCACGCGCTCACCCGCCCGCTGGGCGAAGTCTATTTCGCCTACCCTCCCGACAGTCCCTGGGCCGGCGGCCCCGCCATCAATTTCGCGCGCTCGCCCGACGCGCTCCACTGGCGGCCGCTCGATGCCCCCGGCCTGCGCGCGCGGAAGGACAGCCTGTCCGCCATGAAGATCGGCGGCGGCACGCCCCCCATCCTCACGCCGGACGGCTGGCTGATCCTGTATCACGGCGTCGAAACCCGCGCGAAGGTCGGCATCTACCGCACCTTCTGGGCGATGCTCGATCGCAACGATCCCGCGAGGATCCTCCGCATCGCCGACGAAACCCCGTTGCTGGAAGCCGACCCGAACCTCACCCTTCCCATCGCCGACCGCCTCTATCTGCCCACCCCGGTCGTCTTCACCACCGGCATCGTCGATGCGGGCGATCATTATATCGTCGCATCGGGCGAAGCGGACCTCGCCTGCCGCATCACGCATATCGACAAGGCGCGCTTCGCATGACCGCATGGTGGAAAAGCGCCGTCATCTATCAGGTCTATCCCCGTTCCTTTCAAGACAGCGACGGGGACGGCATCGGCGATCTGAACGGCATCCGCGCCCGGCTCGATCATCTGGTTGCGCTCGGCGTCGACGCACTGTGGATCTCCCCCATCTACCCCTCGCCGATGGCGGATTTCGGCTATGACGTCGCCGACTATACCGGCATCGATCCCCGCTTCGGCACGCTGGCCGATTTCGATGCGCTCATCGCCGCCGCCCATGATCGCGGCCTGAAACTGCTGCTCGATTTCGTCCCCAACCATAGCTCGGACCAGCATCCATGGTTCACCGAAAGCCGTTCGTCCCGCACCAGTCCGAAACGCGACTGGTATCTCTGGGCCGACCCCGCGCCGGATGGCGGCCCGCCCAATAACTGGATCAGCGATTTCGGCGGCCCCACATGGACGTGGGACGACGCCACCGGCCAATATTATGAACATGCCTTTCTGCCGGCCCAGCCCGATCTCAACTGGCGCAACCCCGATCTGCGCGCCGCGATGTACGATGCGATGCGCTTCTGGTTCGACCGCGGCGTGGACGGTTTCCGCATCGACGTCCTGTGGCACATGGTCAAGGCGGCCGGATTCCCCGACAATCCCCCCAACCCCGCCTTCCGCCCCGGCATGGGCGCCATGCACCGCGTGCTCCAGACCAACAGCACCGATCAACCCGAAGTCCACACCATCGCCGCCGACATGCGCGCCGTCGCGGATGCGTATCCCGATCGCGTCCTGATCGGCGAAATCTACCTCCCCGTCCCCGATCTCATGGCCTATTACGGCACCGCCGAACGCCCCGAAGTCCAGCTTCCCTTCAACTTCCAGTTGATCGACGCGCCGTGGGACGCCCCGACGCTCCACGCGATCATCACCGATTATGAAGCCGCCCTTCCCGCCGGCGCATGGCCCAACTGGGTGCTCGGCAATCATGACCGCCCCCGCAGCGCCACCAAGCGCGGACAGGCGCAGGCGGGCGTCGCCGCCATGCTGCTGCTCACACTGCGCGGCACGCCGACGCTTTATTATGGCGATGAGATCGGGTTGGAGGATGTCGCCATCCCCGCCGATCAGGTGCAGGATCCGCGCGAACTGCGCGAACCCGGCCTCGGCCTCGGCCGCGATCCTGTCCGCACCCCCATGCCATGGGATGGCAGCGATGGCGCAGGCTTCACCACCGGCCAGCCATGGCTCCCCCTCAACCCCGACTGGCCGACCCGCAACGTCGCCACGCAAGCCGCCGATCCCGCCTCGATCCTCAACCTGCACCGCACGCTGCTGGCGCTCCGCCGCACCCATCCCGCGCTGGCGCTGGGCGACATCCATCTCCTGCCCTCTGATCCCGCGATCCTCGCCTATCGCCGCGGACCCGACATTCTGGTCGCGCTCAACCTGACCGATCGTCCCGCAACCCTCACGCTACCGCAAGGCGACTGGCACATCCTCTGCGCGACGTCGGGAACATCATCCGAACCGACTAGCCTCGCCCCGAACGAAGGCATCATCCTCGAACTAGAGCATGATGACCCCAAGCTGACCCGTCCATCCCGAGCGCAGTCGAGGGACCGGCCGAGCGAAGCCGAGGACGCCAGCCTTCGCGCTTCTCGACTTCGCTCGAAGGGATCCCTCGACTTCGCTCGGGATGGACGGCAGTCTCAAGCAATCCCGGATGATGTCGTCCCGCTTTAAGCGGTGAGTGATCTCACCCCGACCGCAACAACCCCACCGCCGCATCCCGCTCGAACAGATACAGCGCCACCCGCGCCGCTTGCCCGCGCGGCCCGTCCAGCCCCCCGTCCCGATCCACCAGCAGCCGCGCATCCGCCGTCGCCGTCTCGATCAACGCCGCGGTTTTCTCCGGCGACGCCAGCCGAAACTGCGCCTCGCCCGACTGGCGCGTGCCCAGCATTTCGCCCGCGCCGCGCAGCCGAAGATCCTCCTCCGCAATTCGGAACCCGTCATTGCTCTCGCGCATCAGCGCCAGCCGTGCGCGCGACGTTTCGCTGAGGCCATCCCCGCGCAGCAGCAGACATGTCGATTTCCCCGTCCCCCGCCCCACGCGCCCACGCAACTGGTGCAGCTGCGCCAGCCCGAACCGGTCCGCCGCCTCGATAATCATCAGCGTGGCGTTCGGCACGTCGACGCCTACCTCGATCACCGTCGTCGCTACCAGCACCTGCGTTTCCGCACGCTGGAACGCCGCCATCACCGCGTCCTTCTCCGGCCCCTTCATCCGGCCATGCACCAGCCCGACCTTCTCGCCGAACCGCTCGCGCAGCGTCTCGGCCCGGCTTTCGGCAGCGGTCAGGTCGCTGACTTCGCTCTCCTCGACCAGCGGGCACACCCAATAGGCCTGACCTCCCGCCGCGACATGCCGCCCCAGCGCGTCGACGATCTCGCCGATCCGCGCCCCGGACAGAACGCGCGTCTCGATCGGCTGTCGTCCCGGCGGCATTTCGTCCAGCCGGCTGACATCCATCTCGCCATATTGGCTCAGCGTCAGCGTGCGCGGGATCGGCGTCGCGGTCATCACCAGCAGATGCGGCGGCCGTTCCGCCTTCGCCTGCAACATCATGCGTTGCGCCACACCGAAGCGATGCTGTTCGTCGACCACCACCAAGCCCAACCGGCGATAGGCGACCGCTTCCTGAAAGATCGCATGTGTCCCGATCAGGATATCGATCGATCCGTCCGCCAGCCCCATCAACGTCGATTCGCGGACCTTGCCCTTGTCGCGCCCGGTGAGGATCGCCACCGTTACCGGCAGCCCAGCCAGCGTCTTCGAAAAGGTCGCGTAATGTTGCCGCGCGAGAATTTCGGTCGGGGCCAGTAGCGCCCCCTGCGCGCCCGCCTCCACCGCCGCCAGCAACGCCATCGTCGCGACCAGCGTCTTGCCCGACCCCACATCGCCCTGCAACAGCCGCGTCATCGGTCGCGGCTGCGCCAGATCGCCCTCAATCTCGCCGATCGCCCGCGATTGCGCGCCCGTCGGTGCATAAGGCAGTCTCAGCGCATCACGCAGCCGCCCGTCCCCCACCAGCGGCAATCCCTTCCGCCGCCGCGATTGCGCCCGCAGCAACATCAGCGCCAACTGGTTGGCGAACACCTCGTCATAGGCCAACCGATCCTTCGCCATCGCATCGGTCGGGTCGGCATGGGCGCGGACCAGCGCCTCCCGCCACACCGGCCAGTCCTGCTTGGCCAGCAAACTCGGCTCGATCCATTCGGGCAGTTCCGGCGCCCGCGCGATCGCCTGCGCCACCAGCGCCTGCAACCGGCGGTTGGTCAGGCCCGCCGTCAGCGCATAGACCGGATCGCGCGGCGGCAAGGCGGCGGCTTCCTCGGCGGTCATCACATCGGGGTGCACGATCTGCAACCACTGATCATATTGTTCCAGCTTGCCGGAGACCGCGCGCGTCTCGCCGATCGGCAGCAGCGCCTTCGCCATCCCCGCATTGGCGCGGAAGAAGACCAGCGCCACGGTATTGCCCGCCGCGTCGGTCGCGATCACGCGCGACGGGCTGCGCGGGGGTGTGCCGATGCGGTGTTCGGTCGGCGTCACCACCACCGTCACCACCCGCCCGACATCGGCGGCGTCCAGCACATCCACCGCCGTCCGGTCGATATAACCGGTCGGCAGATCGAACAGCAGATCGACCGCGCGGGTCAACCCCAGCTTGGCGAGCGGTTTGGACAAGGCCGTGCCGACGCCTTTCAGCGACTCCACGTCTACGAACAGCGGATTGAGAATATCGGGGCGCATGACTATCTGCGTGCCCATAGCCTCCGCCGACGATGTTCGCCAAGACATCCGCCGGCCTATCTGCGTTGGGATGATGATGGACCAAGCCACCCGCCTCAAGCGCCAGCGTTTCCGGGCGTGGCATCGCGGCACCAAGGAAGCGGATCTTCTGATCGGCGGCTTCTTCGATCGCGAACATGCCGGCTGGACCGCGGATCAGGTCGACTGGTTCGAAGCGCTGCTCGACGAGGAAGATGTCGAGATCATGGGCTGGGCGCTCGGCACCATCGCCGTGCCGACGCGCTATGAAGGCCCGATGCTGGAACGCATGCGCAAGCTGGATTACATCCCCGTGGCCGAGTGACACCCGCTTTCCCGTCCCGTCCCAAACCCGTTCGGTTCGAGCCTGTCGAGAACCCTGCGCCCCGTTCCCGACAGGCTCGCACCGAACCGGGTCAGGCATCAGACGCCGCCCACATGAAAGTCCTGAATGCCTGACCTGAACCGCATCCTGAAGGCCGATCGCTCGCTCACCCTCTCCGGCGTCCCGACCGGCTTCCTGCCGTCACTGGTCGCCGATCTCGCCCGCGCGGCGAAGGGGCGTGCGGTGCTGGTGACGTCGGACGAGGCGGCGATGCGTGCGGTGGGCGATGCGGCGGTCTGGTTCGCACCCGAGCTGGAAGTCCTCCAATATCCGGCGTGGGACTGCCTGCCCTATGACCGCGCCTCGCCCTCGCTGCGGTCCACATCCGAACGGCTCGCTGCGCTCTACGCGTTGCAGGCCAAGGCGACGAAGCCGCAACTGCTCGTCACCACCGCCAACGCCGCGACCCAGCGCACGCTCACCCCGTTCCGCGTCCGGCAATTGGTGGCCAAGCTCGCGCCCGGCGAACGCATCGGCCGCGACCGGCTGGCGGCATTGTTGCAAGCGAATGGCTATGTCCGCACCGATACCGTCGCGGATGCCGGCGAATATGCCGTGCGCGGCGGGCTGGTCGATCTCATGCCCGCCGGCGCGCCGCACGCGCTCCGGCTCGATTTCTTCGGCGACGAAATCGAAAGCGTCCGCCAGTTCGACATCACCGACCAGCGCACCATCGGCCGCATCGACGGCTTCACCCTGCTGCCCGCGTCCGAAGCCTTGCTGGACGAGGACACGATCAAGCGCTTCCGCGGCGCCTATCGCGAACGCTTCGGCGCGAACGCCACCGGTGATCCGCTCTATCAGGCGATCAGCGACGGCCGGCGGCTGGCCGGCATGGAACATTGGCTGCCCATGTTCGAGGAACGGCTGGCCACCCTGTTCGACCATCTGTCCGACGACGATCTGGTCGTGCGCGATGCCTCCGCCGATCCCTCGGTGGAAAGCCGGTTCGAGGCGATCACCGATTACCACACCAACCGCGTCCGCGCGCAATCGTCCGATCCCGGCAGCTACCGTCCGCTCGCCCCCAACACGCTCTATCTCAGCCCGAAGGACTGGGAAGCCGCGATCGCCGATCGCCCCGTCCACCTGATCGCGCCTTTCCACGAACCGGAAAGCGACACGGTCCTCGACTTCAATGTCGACCCCGCACGCGATTTCGCGCCCGAACGCACACAGCAGGTCAATATCTACGACGCGGTCGTCGACCATGTCGCCGCGCTGAAGAAGCAGAAGCGCAAGGTCGTCCTCGCCAGCTACACCAAAGGCTCGCGCGACCGTTTCTCCGGCCTGCTCCGCGACCACGGCCTCGAAAAATTCGCGCTGGCGGAAAGCTGGCAGGAAGCGCTCGGCAAATCACAGGGCGGCGTCGCGCTGGCCGTCGTGCCGCTCGACCATGGCTTCACCACGCCCGACGTCGCCGTTCTGACCGAACAGGACATGCTCGGCGACCGCCTTGTCCGCCGCCCGAAGCGCAAGAAATCGGCGGACGCCTTCCTCGCCGAGCTCGCCACACTCTCTACGGGCGATCTGGTCGTCCACATGGATCATGGCATCGGCCGCTATGAAGGGCTGACCTCGATCCCGGTCGGCGCATCGCCGCATGACTGCGTGATGCTCACCTATTCGGGCGGCGACAAGCTGTACGTGCCGGTCGAGAATATCGACATCCTCTCGCGCTACGGCAATGCCGAGGACGGCGTGGCGCTCGACAAGCTGGGCGGCGTCGCGTGGCAGGCGCGCAAGAGCCGGATGAAGGAACGCATCCGCGAAATTGCGGGCGACCTGATGGCCACTGCCGCCGCCCGCGCGCTCCGCCCGGCGGACGTGCTGGAAGTCGATACCGGCGGCTATGCCGAATTCACCGCGCGTTTCCCCTATCAGGAAACCGAGGATCAGGAATCGGCGATCGCCGACGTGCTGGCCGATCTGTCCGCCGGCCGCCCGATGGACCGGCTGGTCTGCGGCGATGTCGGCTTCGGCAAGACCGAGGTCGCGCTCCGCGCCGCCTTCGTCGCGGCACTGGCGGGGATGCAGGTTGCGGTCGTCTGCCCCACCACCCTGCTCGCGCGGCAGCATTTCACCAATTTCGTCGATCGCTTTCAGGGCTTCCCACTCAATGTCGGCCGCATGTCGCGTCTGGTCACCGCCAAGGAAGTGCGGCAGGTGAAGGCCGGTCTGGCCGACGGCACGATCGACATCGTCATCGGCACGCACGCGCTGCTCGCCAAGGGAATCGATTTCAAGCGGCTCGGTCTCGTCATCGTCGATGAGGAACAGCGGTTCGGCGTCACCCACAAGGAACGGCTGAAGGCGCTCAAGACCAACGTCCACCAGCTGACGCTCACCGCCACCCCCATCCCGCGCACGCTGCAAATGGCGATGTCGGGCCTGCGCGAACTCTCGGTCATCCAGACCCCGCCGGTCGATCGCCTCGCCGTCCGCACCTATGTCATGCCATGGGATCCGGTCGTGGTGCGCGAAGCCTTGCTGCGCGAACATTATCGCGGCGGGCAGAGTTTCTTCGTCACCCCCCGCATCGCCGACCTGCCGGACATCGAGGAATTCCTGCGCAAGGAAGTCCCCGAAGTCCGCTACGTCATCGCGCATGGCCAGATGGCGGCGTCCGATGTCGAGGAACGCATGTCCGCCTTCTACGACCGGAAATTCGAGGTGCTGGTCTCCACCACCATTATCGAATCCGGTCTCGACATCCCGTCCGCCAACACGATGATCGTCCACCGCGCCGATCGCTTCGGGCTGGCGCAGCTCTACCAGATTCGCGGCCGCGTCGGCCGGGCCAAGACACGCGCCTATGCCTATCTGACCACGCCCGCCACGCGCACGATCACCGACACCGCGGAAAAGCGCCTACACATCCTGTCCAATCTCGACACGCTGGGCGCAGGCTTCCAGCTTGCCAGCCACGATCTCGACATTCGCGGCGCGGGCAATCTGCTCGGCGACGAACAATCGGGGCATATCAAGGAAGTCGGGTTCGAACTCTACCAGTCGATGCTGGAAGAGGCGATCGTCGAGGCCAAGGCCGGATCGCTCCGCGACGACCGCATCCGCGATCATTTCAGCCCACAAATTACGATCGACGCACCCATCCTGCTGCCCGACGATTATGTCATCGATCTCGACCTGCGCATGGGCCTGTATCGTCGCATGAACGAACTGGACGGCAAGCCCGCGATCGAAGCCTTCGCCGCCGAGCTGATCGACCGTTTCGGGCCGCTGCCCGACGCGACGCAAAATCTGTTGACCGTGATCGAAACCAAGCTCAACTGCCGCAAGGCCTGCGTCGCCAAGCTGGACGCCGGCCCCCGCGGTGCGCTGGTTGGCTTCCATGACGATCGCTTCCCCGACATTCCGGGGCTGCTCGCTTATGTGGATCGGTTGAAGGGCACGGCCAAGCTGCGCCCTGACAACAAGCTGGTCATTACCCGCCCATGGCCCGACCCCAAGGCCCGCCTGCACGGAGCCTTGCAACTGTCCAAGGGTTTGGCGAAGATCCTGAGTTGATGACGGGAGAAGCACCGATGACCTCCACCGATCCGTTCCCCGGCGCAGGCCGGGGTCTAGGGACGACCGTTTCACCCAGGCCCCGGCCTGCGCCGGGGACCGCACGCCTGTTGCTGGGCGCGCTCGCCATCCTCACGATGGCTACTCCGGTCGTTGCGCAAAAGCCGGTCCCCAACCCCTTCGCGGATCGCCTTGCCGCGCTCAAGGACGTCCCCCGCCGCGCCGTCCTCCGCCGCGCGATCCTCGACAGCAACCAATGGTGCGACCGCGTGCTGGACGAAAAGCGACAGGGCAGCTGGAAAAACCTGTCCATGTGGAGCGCCCGGTGCAGCCGCGGGGCCGAATATGGCATCTTCATCGGCACCGACCAGTCGGTGCAGGTCCGCCCCTGCGCGGATCTCGTAAAGTTCAAGCTGCCTACCTGCCAGTTGCCCCCACGCAAACGCTGATTGTCCCCCTGCGGACGCAGGGGTCCAGCTGATTCAAACCAGCGGCGCTCGAAAATAAGAAGACTGGATCCCCGCCTGCGCGGGGATGCGGGCGCTATCGGCTCCCCAGACTCAACAAACCCAGTCCGCCTTCGGGATCCCCTGCGCATACAACAACGCACTCAAATCCCCATACTCCACCCGCGCACCCGCCGCCGCCGCCGTCTTCGGCTTGGCATGATAGGCCACGCCCAGCCCCGCCGCCCGGATCATCGGGATATCGTTCGCCCCATCGCCCACCGCCAGCACCGCCGACGCCTTTAGCCCCAGCGCATCGCGTTCCGCGATCAGCAAGGCCTCCTTCGTCGCGGCGCCCACGATCGGCCGCGCCACCGTCCCCGCCAGCACGTCGCCCGATATCTCCAGCACGTTCGACACCGCGCGATCGAACCCGATCTCCGCCGCCACGCGGTCGGCGAACACCGTGAACCCGCCCGACACCAGCACCGCCCGCCCGCCGCGCGTCGTCATCGTCCGCACCAGCGCCTTCGCGCCGGGCATGATCCGCACCCGCTCGGCATAGCAGCGGTCGATCACACCGACGTCCAGCCCCTTCAGCAACGCCACGCGCGCATCCAGCGCCGCCTCGAAATCCAGCTCGCCGCGCATCGCCCGCTCGGTCACATCGGCGACCTGCGCCTTGATCCCGGCATAATCGGCCAGCTCGTCGATGCATTCGATCGTAATCATCGTCGAATCCATATCCGCGACGATCAACCGCTTTTCGCGGCCCTCGCGCGGCTGCACGATCACATCCACGCCCGGAAACAGCCCTTCCAGCGCCGCGCGCGCCGCCACGGCGTCCGCCCGCAGCACCGGCACGTCGGCCACAACCCCTTCTTCTATCCAGCGAATCGCGCCCGGAATGCCCCCGACACCGGAAATCGCGTCACATGCCTGTTCGATCGTGCGCGCATCGATGCGATCCGATGCTATCAGCGTCGCGATGACCATGACCCAAACTCCCGTCCGTCCGAAGGTGGCGCTCATCGCAGGGCCGACCGCCAGCGGCAAGTCCGCGCTCGCGCTCGATCTCGCCGAAGCGATCGGCGGCACGATCGTCAACGCCGACGCGTCGCAATATTATGCCGATCTGCTGATCCTGTCAGCGCGCCCCACGCCTGCCGACGAGGCCCGCGTCCCACACCGCCTGTTCGGCACGCAGGACGGCGCGGTCCCCGCCTCCGCCGCCGACTGGGCGCACGCTGCGGCCGATGCCATCGACACAACGCTGGGCGAAGGCCGCATCCCCGTGCTGGTCGGCGGCACCGGACTCTATATCCGGACCCTGCTCGACGGGATCGCGCCGGTTCCCGACATCGATCCCGCGATTCGCGAACGCGTCCGCGCTCTGTCCCCCGGCGAAGCCTGGGCCGCACTCCAACGCGAGGATGAAAGCGCCGCCACGCGCCTCAACCGCAACGACGCCGCACGCATCTGGCGCGCGCTGGAAGTGGTGCGCTCCACCGGTCGCACGCTCGCCGCGTGGCAGGACAGCAAGACCGGCGGCATCGGCGACCGGGTCGAGATCGTCCCTATGATCCTGCTCCCCCCGCGCGATCTGCTCTATGCCTGCTGCGACCAAAGGTTCGAGGCGATGCTCGACGCCGGCGCTATTGCCGAGGTGGAGGCGCTGCTCGCCCGCAACCTTGATCCCGAACTGCCCGTCATGCGCGCCATCGGCGTTCGCGACATCGCGGATTTCCTCGCCGGCCGCTGCTATCGTGCGGAAATGATTGCCGCCGCCTCCACCGCGACCCGGCGCTACGCCAAGCGGCAATATACCTGGTTCAACCACCAGCCGCCGGCCGACTGGCCGCGCGAGGACGGACAGGACGTCGCAGCCATTGTAACTAAATTGCGCGAAAAGCTGTTGACGCATTAGTTTCTAATCTCTACCGCGCTGCAACACACGAAACGGGACGATGATTATGACGGCCGAACGCTCCGGCGCCGATATCCTGATCCAGGCACTGACCGACCTCGGGGTCGAGGTCGTGTTCGGCTATCCGGGTGGTGCTGTGCTTCCGATCTATGATGCGCTGTTCCGTCAGGACAAGATTCGCCACATCCTCGTGCGGCAGGAAGGCGGCGCGGCGCACGCGGCGGAAGGTTATGCGCGCGCCACCGGCAAGCCCGGCGTGGTGCTGGTGACGTCCGGTCCCGGCGCGACCAACGCGGTCACCGGCATCGCCGACGCGCTGATGGATTCGATCCCGATGGTCGTCATCACCGGTCAGGTGCCGACCGCGCTGATCGGCACCGACGCATTCCAGGAATGCGACACGATCGGCATCACCCGCCACTGCACCAAGCATAATTATCTGGTGAAGGATCCCGCCAAGGTGGGCGAGGTCGTGCATGAGGCATTCCACATCGCCACCAGCGGCCGCCCCGGCCCGGTTGTGATCGATCTGCCCAAGGACGTGCAGGTCGCCACCGCCGTCTATCGCAAGCCCGGCGCGGCAGTGACGCATCGCAGCTACAAGCCGCAGGTGAAGGCCGACACGCGGCTGATCGAGGCGGCGGTGGACATGCTCGCCGCGGCCGAACGGCCCATCCTTTATACCGGCGGCGGCATCATCAACAGCGGCCCCGGCGCCAGCCTGATGTTGCAGGAATTGCAGCGCCTGTGCGGCGCGCCCGTCACCTCGACGCTGATGGGCCTCGGCTGCTTCCCCGCCAGCCACCCCGCCTTTCTCGGGATGCTGGGGATGCACGGCACCTATGAAGCCAATCATAGTATGCATGATGCAGATCTGATCCTGTGCCTCGGCGCACGGTTCGATGATCGCGTGACGGGACGGCTGGATGCGTTCAGCCCGAAGTCGAAGAAGATCCACATCGATATCGATCGGTCGTCGATCAACAAGAATGTCCGCGTCGATCTCGGCATCGTCGGCGATGTCGGCCGCGCCATGGAGGACATGGTCAAGCTGTGGAAGGCGCGCCAGCACCAGAAGCAGGACATGGCCCCATGGTTCGCGCGCATCGATAGCTGGCGCGCGAAGAAGTCGCTCAGCTACCCGCCGTCGATCGCGGAAATCATGCCGCAGCACGCGATCAAGCGGCTGTGGGAAGCGACGCATCATCTCAGCCCCATCATCTCCACCGAGGTGGGGCAGCACCAGATGTGGGCCGCGCAGCATTTCGATTTCGAACGGCCGAACAAGTGGCTGACCTCGGGCGGTCTCGGCACGATGGGCTATGGCCTGCCCGCCGCGATCGGCGCGCAGATCGGTTTCCCCGATGCGCTGGTGATCGATATCGCCGGTGAAGCGTCGATCCAGATGAACATCCAGGAGATGGCGACCGCGCTGCAATATGAGTTGCCGGTCAAGGTGTTCATCCTGAACAACGAATATATGGGCATGGTCCGCCAGTGGCAGGATCTCACCTATGCCGGTCGCCATTCGCACAGCTATTCCGAAGCGCTGCCCGATTTCGTCAAGCTGGCCGAAGCCTATGGCTGGACCGGCATCCGCATCGAGAAGCCCGGCGAACTGGACGACGGCATCGCGCAGATGCTGGCGGTGAAGGGGCCGGTGATGGTCGATTGCCGCGTGTCGAAACTGACCAACTGCTTCCCGATGATCCCGAGCGGCGCCGCCCATACCGAGATGATCCTGCAGGCGGAGGAAGTCTCGGGCGAGATGGACGACAGCGCCAAGGCGCTGGTCTGACCCCACCCCGCCGACAATGACAGACGTCATCCCGGCGTAGGCCGGGATCCAGTTCCAAGCTCCGATCTGGATCCCGGCCTTCGCCGGGATGACGGAGAATGAAAGCCGATCATGCACATCCACGCCGACCCCATTGAGCGCCACACGCTCTCCGTCACCGTCGATAACGAGGCGGGCATCCTCGCCCGCATCGCCGGCATGTTCTCCGCGCGCGGCTATAATATCGAAAGCCTGACCGTGGCCGACGTGACGGAGGACGCGGCGATCAGCCGGATCACCGTCGTCACCTCCGGCCCGCCCGCCGTGATCGAACAGATCATCGCCCAGCTCGACCGGCTGGTCCCCGTCCACAAGGTGACCGACCTGACGGCCTGGGGGCCGCATGTCGAACGCGAACTGGCGTTGGTGAAGGTCGTCGGCATCGGCGACCAGCGGATCGAGGCGATGCGGCTGGCCGAAGTCTATCGCGCCCGCGTCGTCGATGCCACGATCGGCAGCTTCATCTTCGAAGTCACCGGCGGCAGCGAGAAGATCGACAAGTTCACCGAGCTGATGCGCGAGGTCGGGCTGGTCGAGGTCGCCCGCACCGGCGTCGTCGCGATCACGCGCGGCCGCGACGCGGTCTGACGTTCCCGCCTCGTCCGGTCACCGGACGGGGCACGCATTCACGGACATCCGCGCCGGTGGTCAGGGCCATGCCCGCCGCCGGCCCCACACTTACGAAAGGAACCCACATGCGCGTTTATTATGACAGCGATGCCGATATCGGTCTCATCAAGGGCAAGAAGGTCGCGATCGTCGGCTATGGCAGCCAGGGCCACGCCCATGCGCAGAATCTGCGCGACAGCGGCGTGACGGAAGTCGCGATCGCGCTGCGCCCCGGTTCGGCCACCGCGTCGAAGGTGACGGACGCCGGCTTCAAGGTGCTGACCAACGCGGAAGCGGCCGCCTGGGCCGACATCGTCATGATCCTCGCGCCCGACGAATTGCAGGCCGCCATCTATGCCGACGATCTGCACTCCAATCTGAAGCCCGGCTCCGCGCTCGCCTTCGCCCACGGCCTCAACGTCCATTTCGGCCTGATCGAACCACGCGCCGACATCGACGTGTTCATGATCGCGCCCAAGGGTCCGGGCCACACGGTGCGCGGCGAATATGTGAAGGGCGGCGGCGTGCCCTGCCTGATCGCCATCCATCAGGATGCGTCGGGCAACGCACATGACGTCGCGCTGTCCTATGCGTCCGCCGTCGGCGGCGGTCGTTCGGGCGTGATCGAAACGACGTTCAAGGAAGAATGCGAAACCGATCTGTTCGGCGAGCAGGCCGTGCTGTGCGGCGGCCTCACCCACCTCATCCAGGCCGGGTTCGAAACGCTGACCGAAGCCGGTTACGCGCCGGAAATGGCCTATTTCGAATGTCTCCACGAAGTGAAGCTGATCGTCGACCTGATGTATGAAGGCGGCATCGCCAACATGCGCTATTCGATCAGCAACACCGCCGAATATGGCGACATCCACACCGGTCCGCGCATCATCACGTCCGAAACCAAGGCGGAGATGAAGCGCGTTCTGGAAGACATCCAGGCCGGTCGCTTCGTCAGCCGCTTCGTCCTCGACAACCGCGCCGGTCAGCCCGAGCTGAAGGCCAGCCGCAAGCTCGCCGCCGCGCATCCGATCGAAAAGGTCGGTGCCGAACTGCGCGCGATGATGCCCTGGATCGGCAAGAACAAGCTGGTCGACAAGGCGAAGAACTGACGGTCGGGGGGCGGCACCCCCGCCCCCAACCGTCATCCCGGCGTAGGCCGGGATCCAGTTTGGTCACGAACATGACCGCGACGCAGGCACCCCCTGCTCAAGCGGGTCATCTCCCGACCAGACTGCATCCCGGCCTACGCCGGGATGACATCAAGCACCTGAATGGAAACCCACCCTTTCCACCTTCTCATTTGACTAAAGTCTTTATTCACCACACCTCCTGTCCGTACAAACAGGAGATTCCCATGCGTTATTTCGCCGCCCCGCTCGCACTCGCCCTGCTCGCCACCCCCGCACTGGCGCAGGTGCCGGGCCAGCCCAATGTCGCCGCGGTCAAGGCCGGCAGCTACGCCACAGATCCCAACCATAGCCAGGTCGCCTTCTCGGTCACCCATTTCGGGTTCAACGTCTATCATGGCCTGTTCGGCGGCATCACCGGGACGCTGACGCTCGATCCCAAGGCACCGGCCGCGTCGAAGGTCGTCATCGACATTCCCGTCGCACAGGTCGTCACCACCAGCACCAAGCTGAACGAGCATCTCCAGTCGCCCGACTTCCTCGATGCCGCCCAGTTCCCCACCGCGCATTTCGAATCCACCTCGGTCGTCGCCAGCGGCAAGACCGCGAAGATCAGCGGCAACCTCACCCTGCACGGCGTCACCAAGCCCGTCGTCCTCAACGCCCGCTTCATCGGCGCAGGCACCAATCCGATGAGCAAGGCCGAAACCGTCGGCTTCGAAGCGACCACCACCATCCAGCGCAGCCAATATGGCATCGCCAAATATGTCCCCGCCGTCACCGACGCGGTGGATCTGCGCATCACCGTCGCGTTCGAAAAGAAATAAGCGGCTCTTGCTCCCCGGCGTGCTTTTTCACGCCGGGGAGACTGGACTTCCGCAACATCCTTGCCCTAGACAAGCGCGATGATCGCGATGCGCAACCTGCTGCTACGACTTACACGCCCTTAGGCGTGCGATGTCGCGTGGCCCCCGTTGCGGGCCGCCACAGCCACGGCGCCTAAGGGACCGATCACCCCAAGGCTTATCTCCGCAGACCCACAGGAGCGGACCCGTGACCGACCAGACCCAGATCCTCATCTTCGACACCACCTTGCGCGATGGCGAGCAATCGCCCGGCTGTTCGATGAACATCGAAGAGAAATTGCAGGTCGCCACCCAGCTCGAAGCGATGGGCGTCGATATCATCGAAGCCGGTTTCGCAATCGCCAGCCAGGGCGATTTCGACGCGACCACCGCCGTCGCCAAACATTGCAAGCGCGCCGTCGTCGCCAGCCTCGCCCGCGCCGCCACCGGCGATATCGAGCGCGCATGGGAAGCGGTCCGTCACGCCGCCCGCCCGCGCATTCACACCTTCATCGCCACCTCGCCCCTCCACATGCGGGTGAAGCTGAACAAGTCGCCAGACGAAGTGCTGGATGCGATCGAGCGCAGCATCCGGCTGGCGCGCAATCTGTGCGACGATGTCGAATGGTCGGCGGAAGACGCCACCCGTTCCGAACCGGACTTTCTCGCCCGCTGCATCGAAATCGCAATCCGCGAAGGTGCTACCACGATCAACCTCCCCGATACGGTCGGCTATGCCACGCCGGAAACCTATGGCGCGATGTTCCGCGACATGATCGGGCGCGTGCCCAATGCGGACAAGGCGATCTTCTCCACCCATTGCCACAATGATCTGGGGCTTGGCGTGGCGAACACGCTGGCGGCGGTCGCGGCCGGTGCGCGCCAGGTGGAATCGACGATCAACGGCATCGGCGAACGCGCCGGCAATGCCGCGATCGAGGAAATCGCGATGGCGATGAAGGTCCGTGCGGACGTTCTGCCCTTCCGAACCGGCATCGTCGCGACCGAGATCACGCGCGCCTCCCGCCTCGTCTCCGGCATCACCGGCTTTCAGGTCCAGCCGAACAAGGCGATCGTCGGCGCAAACGCCTTCGCACATGAAAGCGGCATCCATCAGGACGGCATGATCAAGGACAAGTCGACCTACGAGATCATGACGCCCGAATCCGTCGGCCTGACCCAGAGCAATCTGGTGATGGGCAAGCATTCCGGCCGCGCCGCCTTCCGCCAGAAGCTGGAAGAAATGGGCTATGCGCTGGGCGATAATGCGTTTCAGGATGCGTTCGACCGGTTCAAGGCACTCGCCGACGCCAAGAAGGCGGTGTTCGACGAGGATATCCTCACGCTGGTCGATGACGAAGTGCTGCGCGGCCATGACGCGATCCAGGTCCGCGAGGTCGAGATCCATTGCGGCACCGGCCCGGCGCGCGCGATCCTGACGCTGGAGATCGACGGCAAGGAACAGACCGCCGCCACGCGCGGCAACGGCCCGGTCGATGCGCTGTTCAACGCCATCCGCGCGCTGGTTCCCCATCCCGCCGCCACGCTGGAACGGTACGAAGTCCACGCCGTCACCGGCGGCACCGATGCGCAGGCGGAAGTTTCCGTCCTGCTGTCCGAAGACGGCCGCACCACCCGTGGCCGCGGCGCGCATCACGACACGCTCGTCGCCTCGGCCCGTGCTTATGCCAACGCACTCAACAAGCTGATGGTGAAACGCGGCCGCGCACCCGTGGATGCCGTCGCCGCCGGCTAGGGGCGATTTCGACGGGGTTTAGAGCATGATGACATCATCCGGAATCACTTGAGATTGCCGTCCATCCCGAGCGAAGTCGAGGGATCCCTTCGAGCGAAGTCGAGAAGCGCGAAGGCTGGCGTCCTCGGCTTCGCTCGGCCGGTCCCTCGACTGCGCTCGGGATGGACGGGTCGGCTTGGGGTCATCACGGTCTAACCGTTCATCGTTCCGGGCTTGATCCGGGATCCCGCTTCTTTCCTCGAGACGACGTGAGAAAAGAAGTTGGACCCCGGATCAGGTCCGGGGTGACGATTTTAACGAACAAAACCGAATCCTCGCATCGCAGCCTGCCGCCGCTTCGATAGGGCCGGATCTCAACCCGCGATCGGCATCGTCGCATAGCTCATGAACTGCGCGCGTACATTGGGGGCGGCGTCACGCGTCAGCATGTCGATCTTCGCGACCACCGCATCGGCGGGCATGTCACGATCCGATGCCATAGCCCAATTGCCGAATTCCGGCTTGGCCAGTTGCCGTTCGCTGAGCGCAACGATCGCCATATGCCTGGGATCGCTCCGTATTCTGGCAATGGCTGTCATCACCGCATCGCGCTCGCCCTCCAGCACCTGCAGGAACCGCCGCCCACGTTGCAGCAGGACGCCGGACACGCCCGCCCGGTCATTGTTCCGGCGGGATACGGACAGGATGTCCGCGCTGATGTCGGTCGTGATCGATCGCGACTGTGTGCTGATATAAACGAACTGGAACATGAAGAGGCTGCCCGGCTGATGTCCGGGCGACCCTGCCGCGCCGGCGGTTAACGCTTGGTATCGACCGGCGTCCGCGCCCGGATTTTCGCCTTAAGCCGCGCCGGATCCTCCGCGATCAGGAAGCCGTGGGAAACCGTGCCGTGCTTGCCGCGCACCGCATGGTGCAGCTTGTGCGCCTGATGCAGCCGCTTGAAATAGCCGCGACGCGGCACCCAGCGGAAGCCGCCGCGCTGATGCACCAGCATGTCATGCACGAAGGCATAGATGCCGCCATAAACGGTGATCCCCATCGCCGCCCACCACAACGCTTCCGACCATATGGCCCCGGCCGTGAACATCCCGATCACGATGACCGCGAAGCTGATCGCATAGAGATCATTCTTTTCGAACCAGCCCGTCGCCGGTTCATGATGCGATTTGTGCCAGCCCCAGCCAAAGCCGTGCATCACATATTTATGCGTCGCCCAAGCGAAAACTTCCATGAACGCGACCATCGCCACGACGATGCCGAGTTTCGCATACCAGTTCATGCCGCCGTCCGCCTTTCCCCGCGCCCCGCCCGATGCCGTGCAGGCAATCGCCACCACGGGACATGGGGGCTGAGATGATGTTCGTGATGATAGCCGAAGTGGAAACAGGTCAGCAACGACAGCAACGGCCCATAGGCGCTGGTCCGCGCCCGATGATCGTCGGCAAAGGCAGCCGCTTCATGCCGGTGCGGGCGATAGGTGCCGAAATAGAAGAGCTGGAACGACGATCCGATCGCCGGAATGCCGTAAAAGAGCAGGATATTGATCGGATCCGCGCGGAACAGCAGCGCATAGACCGTCACGACGGTCGAGACATACAGCACCGACCGCCACCCGAAATAGCGACCGAGAAACGTCCGATACCAGGCGACGAACGCCGCCGGATTGGCCGCGTCGAAATCGGGATCGCGCTCCGTGCCGCTATGGCGGTGATGGTCCATATGCGCGTCGCGCATCCGCCGCCATCCGAAGCCCGCATAGAGCGCCAGCACGAACCCGCCGACCGCGGCGTTGATCCGCGGATGCCCCGGCGCGAGCGAGCCATGCATCGCATCATGCGCCGCGATGAACATGCCGACCGACAGCCAGCATTGCACCAGCATGACAAGCGGCACGATTGGCCAGTTATCCGCACCGATGCGCAGGAAGAACACCGCCCAGACATGAATCGACAGCCACGCCAGCACGATGGCAGCGGTCAGACCGAGGCCGATCTGCGCCTGACGCGGGACGATGGGGGCAAAGGACATCCGCGATGATGTAGGGTGTCGGAGCCGCCAGATAAAGGCGTTCCGTGCCTCAGCCCCGCCGCCCGAGCCGCAGCACCACCCGCGTCAGTTCGCGCACGTCCAGCGGCGGTGCGCAGAGAAAGCCCTGATAGGCGTTGCACCCCTGCGCCGCGAGCAGTTCGAGTTGCTCGACCGTCTCGACCCCTTCGGCGATCACCGACAGCCCCAGCGAGCGCGCCATGTCGATCACGCCGTGCACCACCACCCGGTCGCGGGTCGATCCGGTAATGTCCTGGCTCATCCGCCGATCGATCTTCAGATAATCGAGCGGCAGCGACTTCAGATAGGCAAGGCTGGAATAGCCTGTCCCGAAATCGTCGATCGCGACGCGCAACCCGCCCTGCCGCAATTCCGCCAGCAACCCCGCCGCGGCCTGCAGATCCTCGATCAGCCCGCTTTCGGTCACCTCCACCGTCAGCCGCCGGCGCGGAAACCCCGAATCATCGACCGCCGCCAGCAAGCTCGCCGCGAAATCCGCCCGCGTCATGTCCGCCGCCGTGACGTTCACCGACAGTCGCAGCGTCTGCAACGGCTCCTGCCATGCCGCCGCCATCGCCAGCGCCTTGCGCTGCACATGCCCCGACAGCGCCGTCAGATAATCGGATCGTTCGGCAGCGGAGAACAGCGTCGCCGCGCCCAGTTCGCCCAGCACCGGATGATGCCAGCGCGCCAATGCCTCCACGCCGGTCACCACCCCGCTCGTCACGTCCACCTGCGGCTGGAACAGGATGTCGATCTCGTCCCGCGCCAGCGCGCGGCGCAGATCGACCTGCAATTTCGCGTCCCGATCCGCCGCCGCCTCGCCGGCGCTTTCCAGCATCCGGATCGCATCGCCATCCGCCGCCATCGCATCGGCCAGCGCGGCGCTCGCGCGGCGAAGCAGATCGGCCGGATCCACATCGTCGGGTGCCGACACGGCAATGCCGATCCGGCACCCCAACGTCACGACATGCTCGCCCGCCGCAAAGGGCCGCGCGATCGCCTCGGCAATCTGCCCCGCCAGAAACCGCGCTTCCTCCAGTCCGGACGGTGCCGTCATTCCGACCAGAAATTCCGATGCCGCCACGCGGGCGATCAGCCGGCGGTCCACCCGGTTCGCCGCCGCCAGCCGCTCGATCCGGCGGGCAACCCCCTGCAACAGGCTGTCGCCCACGCTGCGCCCGAATGCGGCCCCCAGCATGTCGAACCGGTTGATCCCGATAATCATGACCACGCAGCCCGGCGGCGATGCGTCGGGCGCGAGGCGCGCGGCGATCCATTGTCGCGCACCGGTCCCGTCCGCCAATCCGGTCAGCGCGTCGCCGCGCTGTCCCTGACGCGGACCGGCCGCCAGATCCTCAATCTGTCCGAACACGCGTTCGGTCGCCGGCTCGGTGCGGACATGGTGCACCAGCCGCCGCCCGTCGGGCATGTCATGCGCGAAGGCGGTCGGTCGCCCCGTCGCCCGGACCCTGCGCAATGCCTCCAACGCGGCGTGGCGGCCGCGCCCGTCCAGATAGCGCAGCAATTGCCGCGGCGTCGCGGGCGTCTCCCGCTCCAGCGAACCCACCAGCCCGCGCCCCAGTTCGAGATCGCCCGACCGCGCATCCCACCACCAGCTCTCTTCGGAATCCTGCGCATCCGCCCGCACCACCAACGGCCCGCCCAGCCGGTCCGCATGACGCGCGGCGAACCGCAACTGGATGCCCAGCGTCACCGTATCGAAGGGCGCGCACAGGATATGCGTTGCCCCGGCCTGATAGGCGGCCTCCATCGTCTCGGTCTGCGCATCGGGCAACAGCATCAGCAATGCGGCGTGGTTCGCCTGCACGACCCCGCTCAGCATATGCGCCGCCGAAATCGATTCGTCGAAATGCGTCCGCCCGTCGACCATCGCGATGCCGGCGCCGCTGGATAGGAAACGCGCCGCCGCGCCTTCCGCCCGGCGTGCGGCGATCGCCCGCCACCCGCTGCTCATCACGGCGACGGCCAGCGCGTCCCGACTCGCGAAGGACAGGATGAAGACGGGGGCCGCGAAATGCGGACCGCCGGTGCGGCTCGGCTCGTCGGTCAGGCGGTCATCCTCCATGCTGATCCAGCCACCAATAGCCGTACTCCATCCGGAACGTCTCTGAAAACCGGACGTTGCCCGCTTTAGCGTCAGGACCGCAACGCCTTTCGCACGGCCTTGTCCCCGCATCCTCGCACGCTTAAGCTCAGGGCCGTGAACGAAATGCAAACATCCCCCGCTCTGATCGACGGGTTTGGCCGTCGCATCAGCTATCTTCGCATTTCGGTCACCGACCGGTGCGACCTCCGCTGTCGCTATTGCATGTCCGAAGCGATGACCTTCCTCCCCCGGTCGCAGGTGCTGACGCTGGAGGAAATCGCCGAACTGTCGGACGCCTTCATCGCGCGCGGCGTGCGCAAGATCCGGCTGACCGGCGGCGAACCGCTGATCCGGCGCGGCGTTCCCGAACTGGCGCGGATGATCGGCCGTCATATCGGCCACGGCCTCGACGAACTGACCCTCACCACCAACGGCACCCAATTGGCCAAGCAGGCGGACGGCCTGCTCGCCGCCGGTGTCCGCCGCGTGAATGTCAGCCTCGATACGCGCGATCCCGACAAATTCCGGCACGTCACCCGCTGGGGCGATGTCGCGGTGGTGCTGGACGGCATCGCCGCCGCCAAGGCCGCCGGCCTGAAGATCAAGATCAACATGGTCGCGCTTGCCGGTTTCAACGATCAGGAGATCGAACCGATGCTGCGCTGGTGCGGCGCGGAAGGGCATGACCTGACGCTGATCGAAACCATGCCGCTGGGCGCGATCGACGAGGACCGGGTGGATCGCTACCTGCCGCTCGATCGTGTCCGTGCGGATCTCGCCGAACGCTATACGTTGCGCGACATCGCTGAGAGCAGCGGCGGTCCGGCGCGCTACACCATGGTCGAGGAACTTGGCACGAAGCTGGGCCTCATCACCCCGCTCACCCATAATTTCTGTTCGACGTGCAACCGTGTGCGCGTCACCGCATCGGGCGCGCTGTTCATGTGCCTCGGGCACGAGGACAAGGTCGATCTGCGCGCCGCACTTCGTACCGGCGGCCGCGCAGCACTCGATGCGTTGCTGGATCAGGCGATGCGTCTGAAACCGCTCGCCCACGCCTTCGCGATCGAGGACCGCGCCGCCGCACCCGCCACGGTGCGCCATATGAGCGTCACGGGCGGCTGATGCCCGAACGCCGGCTGGCTCTCGCCGCGTCGCCGACCGAGGCGGCACAGGAAGCGGCAGCCGAGTTGCGGCGGCGTCACGACTGGGTGCCGGTCGAGGAAGCCGACACCATCGTCGCGCTGGGTGGCGACGGCTTCCTGCTCCAGACGCTGCACCTCATGCTCGGCCGCCGCCGCATCCTGCCCGTCTTCGGCATGAATCTCGGCACGGTCGGCTTCCTGATGAACGAATGGAGCGCGGAGGATCTTCTCGGCCGGATCGGGCGGACCAAGCCCTTCACCGTCAATCCGCTCCGCATGGACGCGACCACCATCGACGGCGAACATTTCACCAGCCCGGCGATCAACGAAGTCTCGCTGCTCCGCGAAACGCGCGAAACCGCGAAGCTGGAGGTGATCGTCAACGGCCGCACCGTCCTGCCCGAACTGGTGTGCGACGGCATCCTCGTCGCCACCCCCGCCGGCTCCACCGCCTATAATCTGTCCGCGCAGGGGCCGATCCTCCCGCTCGATTCGGCCCAGCTCGCGCTCACCCCTATCAGCCCGTTCCGCCCGCGGCGCTGGCGCGGCGCGATCCTGCCCGAACGGACGCGAATCTCCTTCCGCGTGCTCGATCCCGTCAAACGTCCCGTCTCCGCCGTCGCCGACCAGCGCGAGGTCCGCGACGTCGCGACTGTCGACATCGCCATCGACCGCACCAATCCCCTGACCCTGCTGTTCGACCCCGAACATGCGCTGGACGACCGGATTACGATGGAACAATTCGCCTTCTGACCCCCATCTGGCAAAACAGGGGTTGCAAGCCGCCAAAGCCTGATGCATAGGCGCGCCTCGCCCGGAAGAAACGGGCTGTTCCCCGGTAGCTCAGTGGTAGAGCGTTCGACTGTTAATCGAATGGTCGCTGGTTCGAATCCGGCCCGGGGAGCCACTTCTTACATCGCAGAACAGGCCGCTTTCCTGCGCAAGCGGAGCGATGCCGTGCCGGGCATTATGACGGCCATTCTGACAAGCGTTATGACATCCCGCACATCATCGACTGCGTGTCGCTCAGATGTTCCCGTCCGCCCCTGACCGATTTCCGAACGTCGCATCACCCTCCCCCAGCACCGGCGGCGCACTCCTATAGGTCACCGGCGTCGCCGACAGACGCAGTGGGTTGGCCACGGTCGGCACCGTCCCCGCGACCGGATGGTCCAGCATCCGCACCATGTCGCGCGCAATCACCTGTGGGTCGGCAAAGACATCCGCCATCCGGTTGATCGGCCCGCACGGCACGCCGGCCCCCTCCAGCACCGCGACCCATTCGGCGGTCGTCCGCGTCACCGCGCGGTCGGCGATCGCCGCAACGACATAGCCACGCCGCGCCACCCGCATCGCATTGGTCGCCAGTCCCGCGTCCGGCGCCAGCTCGAACGCCGCCCAGGCGCGCGCGAACTGCGCGTCATTGCCCACTGCCAGGATCATCGCGCCGTCCGCGGTCGGGAAGTCCTGATAAGGCACGATATTCGGGTGGGCATTGCCCATCCGTTCCAGCGACACGCCGGACACCAGATAGTTCATCGCCTGATTGGCCAGCGTCGCAACCGAGACGTCGAGCAGGGCGACATCGATCACCTGCCCCTCCCCCGTCCGCTCCCTGTGCGCCAGCGCGGCGAGAATGCCGACGGTCGCGTAAAGGCCGGTCATGATGTCGACCAGCGCAACGCCCACCTTCTGCGGCCCCGCGCCGGGTTCGCCATCGCGCCCGCCGGTCACGCTCATCAGTCCGCCCATCGCCTGGATCAGCACGTCGTAGCCCGCCCGCGCCGCATACGGGCCGGTCTGGCCGAAGCCGGTGATCGAACAATAGATCAGCCCCGGATTCGCCGCGCGCAACGTGGCGGCGTCCAGCCCGTAAGCGGCCAGCCCGCCCACCTTGTAATTCTCGATCAGCACGTCGCTTTCCAGCGCCAGCCTGCGGACGAGATCGCGCCCCTCCGCGGTCGAAAGATCGGCGGTCACCGACTGCTTGTTCCGGTTGGCTGCCAGAAAATAGGCGGCATCGCCCGCCGCGCCGGTGTCGGGATCGGTGACGAAGGGCGGTCCCCAACTGCGCGTATCGTCGCCCGTCCCCGGCCGTTCGATCTTGATGACCTCCGCCCCCAGATCGCCCAGTAACTGCCCGGCCCATGGCCCTGCCAGCACGCGCGACAGATCAAGGATCTTGAGATGCGACAGCGCCCCCATCGCTCAGGCCCTGCCGATCGCGACAGCCCGCATTGGCAGGCATTCCATGTCGATCCGCATCCCGCATCCTCCCGCAAGGCCCTTTGGCCCAAGCTGCCGTGAACCGGCATTTCCGTCACGAATTTCAGAAACGGCGCAGCGTCACCCTGTAAAGCGACGCATGGCGGCCAGCGTTTCCTCGCTGCAATGATGTTCCAACCCTTCGGCGTCCAGTTCCGCCGCATCGCGCGACACGCCCAGTTTCAACAGGAAGGCGACCACCAGCGCGTGCCGTCCGCGCGCGGCATCCGCCATCGCGGTCCCGGCCTGTGTCAGCAGGATCGACCGATAAGGCCGGTCCTCCACCAGCCCGTCGCGTTTCAACCGCGCCAGCGTATTCGCGACGGTCGCCGTGGTGACCCCGAACCGCTCCGCCAGATCGACGACCCGCGCCTCCCCACGCGCCGCGATCAGATCAGCGATCAGTTCGACATAATCCTCCTGCACCTCGGTCCGGTGCGCCATACGCACGCGGGTGAAGCGGCGCGCATGATCGGCGGGGTCGGGTAACGACATCCTCCCATTCTCCTTGGGTGACGTCCTGACACAGCCCGCTGGCGCAATCAATTTAGCCCTCGCTAAAACTTTTCGCGCCGATATAGGTTGTCGCCCGCATGGAGAAACGCGAAATGCAGGTCAGCCCTCTGGAAAGCGCCGGAAAAACAAACTCTTCCAGCCTGCCGGAGGTGTTCCGCACCATCCGGGTTCCGGGCGGGGCGGTCCCCGGCGGCGCGACCTTCTGGCGCAAGCTCGCCGCCTTTTCCGGCCCCGGCTATCTTGTCGCGGTCGGCTATATGGATCCCGGCAATTGGGCGACCGATCTCGCCGGCGGATCGGCGTTCGGCTATACTCTGCTGTCCGTCATCCTGCTGTCCAACATCATGGCGATCCTGCTGCAATCGCTGGCGGCCAAGCTGGGCATCGCCACCGGACGCGATCTGGCGCAGGCCTGCCGGGACAGCTATTCACGCCCGGTCGGCATCGCACTATGGGCGCTATGCGAACTGGCGATCGTCGCCTGCGATCTGGCCGAGGTGATCGGCACCGCCATCGCGCTGCAATTGCTGTTCGGGCTGCCGCTGGTCTGGGGCATCTGCCTCACCGCGTTCGACGTGCTGCTTATCCTGCTGCTCCAGCAACGCGGTTTTAGGAAGCTGGAGGCGTTCATCGTCACGCTGCTGGTCGTGATCGCGGGCTGCTTCGTCTACGAGCTGTTCCTGTCGCAACCGGCGCTCGGCGCGGTCATGGCGGGCTTCGTGCCGCGCGCGGAGATCGTCACCAACCCCGCCATGCTCTATATCGCGATCGGCATCATCGGCGCGACCGTGATGCCGCATAATCTCTATCTGCATTCCTCCATCGTGCAGACCCGCGCGTTCGAAACCACGTCCGCCGGCAAGCGCGAGGCGATCCGCTTCGCCACGCTCGACAGCACGATCGCGCTGATGCTCGCTCTGTTCATCAATGCCGCAATCCTGATCCTCGCCGCCTCCGCCTTCCACACCAGCGGCCAGACGCAGGTCGCGGAAATCCAGGACGCGTACAAACTGCTCGCCCCCACGCTCGGCGCCGCCGTCGCCAGCACCCTGTTCGCGGTCGCGCTGCTCGCCTCCGGGCAGAACAGCACCGTCACCGCTACGCTGGCCGGGCAAATCGTGATGGAAGGGTTTCTGCATGTCCGGCTGACGCCGTGGGTGCGCCGCCTCATCACCCGCCTGCTCGCCATCGTGCCCGCAGTCGGCGTCGCGCTCGTCTATGGCGAACAGGGGACAGGCAAGCTGCTGGTGCTGAGCCAGGTCGTGCTTAGTATGCAGCTCCCCTTCGCCGTCATTCCGCTGGTCCAGTTCACGTCCGACCGAACGCGCATGGGCGAGTTCGTCAATCCGGTCTGGTTAAAGATCATGGCGGGGGTGATCGCGGCGATGATCGTCGGCCTCAACATCAAATTACTGCTCGCCGTCGCCGGGATCGATTAATTCACAGAAACATCCCGGAAGCGCTTGGGCCTCCGGGATAATCCCTGATGGATCGTCGCCGAAATCAGGCGGCGAACTGGTTCATCGTATTATGCGCGCCGCCGGCCTTCAGCGCCGCTTCGCCCGCGAAATATTCCTTATGGTCGTCGCCAATGTCGGAGCCGGACATGTTCTGATGCTTCACGCAGGCGATCCCCTCGCGGATCTCGCGGCGCTGCACACCCTTCACATAGCCCAGCATCCCGGCGGCACCGAAATATTCCTTCGCCAGATTATCCGTCGACAAAGCGGCGGTATGATAGGTCGGCAGCGTGATGAGGTGGTGGAAGATCCCCGCCCGCTTCGCGCTGTCGGACTGGAAGGTGCGGATCCGTTCGTCCGCCTCGTCGCCCAGCGCCGTCCCGTCATAGTCCACGCTCATCAGCCGCGCCCGGTCATAGCCGGCGACATCGCGCCCTTCCACGACCCATGCATCATAGACTTGCTGACGGAAGTTCAGAGTCCAGTTGAAGGACGGCGAGTTGTTGTAGACCAGCTTCGCATCGGGCACGACCGCGCGGATGCGGTCGACCATGCCGGCAATCTGCTCGATATGCGGCTTCTCGGTTTCGATCCACAACAGGTCGGCCCCCGCCTGCAACGATGTGATGCAGTCGAGCACGGAGCGATCCTCGCCGGTGCCGGCGCGGAACTGGTAGAGGTTGCTCGCCAGCCGCTTCGGCCGCAGCAACTGCCCGTCGCGATTGATGAGCACGTCGCCGCTGCGGCTGGTTTCCGCCGTCACCGGCTCACAATCGAGAAAGCGATTATACTGGTCGCCCAGATCACCCGGCTGATGGCTGATCGCGATCTGCTTGGTCAGGCCCGCCCCCAGCGAGTCCGTCCGCGTAACGATGATCCCGTCCTCGACGCCCAGTTCCAGAAAGGCGTAGCGACAGGCGCGGACCTTCGCGAGAAAATCCTCATGCGGCACGGTGACCTTGCCGTCCTGATGGCCGCACTGTTTCTCGTCCGAAACCTGGTTCTCGATCTGCAAGGCGCAGGCCCCCGCCTCGATCATCTTGCGCGCGAGCAGATAGGTCGCTTCGGCGTTGCCGAACCCGGCATCGATATCAGCGATGATCGGCACGACATGCGTCTGATGATTCTCGATCGCGGCCAGAACCTGCTTTTCCTTGAGCAGGTCCCCCGCGGCCCGCGCCGCATCGACATCGCGGAACAACATTCCTAATTCGCGCGCATCGGCTTGGCGCAGGAAGGTGTAGAGTTCCTCGATCAGCGCCGGAACGCTGGTCTTCTCGTGCATCGACTGATCCGGCAACGGCCCGAAGTCGGACCGGAGCGCCGCGATCATCCAGCCGGAGAGATAAAGGTAACGGCGATCGGTCGTGCCGAAATGCTTCTTGATCGCGATCATCTTCTGCTGGCCGATGAACCCATGCCAGCACCCCAGCGACTGGGTGTAATGCGCCGGATCGGCATCATAGGCCGCCATGTCGCGGCGCATGATCGCCGCGGTGTAGCGGGCGATGTCCAGCCCGGTGCGGAACCGGTTCTGCACGCGCATCCGTGCGACGGACTCCGCGTCGATCCCGTCCCAGCCACCCTGTTCGCGCCCGATCCGCTGGTCGGCCTGCTGGATCTCGCTCTGATAGGTCATGTTGCACTCCGCGATGGTGTCTCTCTCACACCCGGCGGGGTACATGTCTTTACAGGCGTCGGGATCGACCCACAGGCGATTCACGGCGTCGCCCGGTCGTCGAACCCGTGGCTCAGATCTGTCATTTTGTGCGATCTTTACAGACACGCGGTGAGCCGCGCAGGGATACAGCGCGTCGGTCCGACGTTCCCTCCGCATCTTCACTCGACAGGGCGCGCCGCATGGACATCACCGATCTCATCCTCGACGATCATCGCGAACAGCGGAAACTCTTCGCGCTGCTCGACCAGATCGACCGTAGCGATGTCGACGCGCTCGGCGCGGTGTGGGAAAGACTGCGCGCCCTTCTCGACACCCATGCCGAGGCCGAAGAACGCTTCCTCTACCCCCGCCTCATGCAGATCGGATCCGGCGCGAACGACGCGCCCAGCGCCGCATCCGAAACCGAGGACGCGATCGAGGATCATAACGACATTCGCGATACCGGCGCCGCAGTGTCGGCGCATCCGGTCGGGTCCGACGCATGGTTTGCGGCGATCGGCAAGGTGAACGAAGCCAATGGCGATCATCTGGCCGAAGAGGAACGGCAGGGGCTGACTGATTTCCGCCGCCATGCCTCGCTCGACGAGCGGCATCAACTGGGCGTCCGCTTCGCCGCCTTCTCCGCCGCGCACATCACGGGCGTCAAACCGGTCGACAAGGATCCCGAAGCCTATGTCGCGGAACATGCCGCGGCCTGAACCGGAAACGGGCGTGTCGGTTCGGGAGCCCCGCACGCCTTGCACTGGACGCAGGCCGCCCGCTCCCTATATACCAGCCGGTATGGAAAAGGTTTGCCTCGCTCCCCCCGCAGCCGCGCCGGCCCACGCACCCAAGGGCCGCCCGCGCTGCTTCGATCCCGAAGTGGCGCTGGCCGCGGCGCTGCGCGTCTTCTGGCGCAATGGTTATGAAGCCGCATCGATGGCCGAACTGACCGCGGAGATGGGCATCACCAAGCCCAGCCTCTACGCGGCATTCGGTAACAAGGAAGCCCTGTTCCACAAGGCCCTCGACCTCTACGAGCGCGAAAAGCTGGCCTATATGACCCCCGCGCTCGAAGCCGCCACTGCCCGCGGCGTCGCCGAACGGCTGCTGCATGGCGCACTGAAGGTGCAGATGAGCAGTTGCGATCCGAAAGGCTGTCTGGGTGTCATCAGCGCCAATGCGTGCGGAGCGGAGGCGGCCGGGATCAAGGCGGAGGTCGTCGCCCGCCGCGCCTCGTCCGAAGCCGCGCTGATTCGCCGGTTCGAACAGGCCGAGGCCGAGGGCGAACTGCCCGAAGGCATGACCCCCGCCGCGCTTGCCCGCTATCTGTTCGCGATCCTGCAAGGGCTATCGATCCAGGCTGGATCCGGTGCCACCTGCACGGAACTCGGCCAGCTCGTCGAAACAAGCATGGCCTGCTGGCCGACGAAATAAGGCGTGGATTCAGCCCCGCTGGCGATCAGAGACCGTCCCCGATCAACCTGACACCCGTTCGGTTCGAGCCTGTCGAGAACTCTCGCTTGGGTTTCTCGACAGGCTCGAACTGAATGGATGTTGGCACCGCGCCTTGGCGGGATCCGGGCCGCCTCTGAAAAAGCAGCCCGTCACCCGATCACCAGCCGCTGGGCTTGCCCTTGTTCTGCTGGTCCAGCCACGTCTTCAACGGCGCGAAATAGTCGACCAGCGCCTTGCCGGTCATCACCTTCGTCCCCGTGAAGGCTTGCAACGCCTCTGGCCACGGCTTCGACGCGCCCATTTCCAGCATCGCGTTCAGCCGCTGCCCGACCTGCTTGTTGCCATAGAAGGAGCAGCGATGCAGCGGCCCCTTCCACCCGGCCTGATCGCACGCCGCCTTGTAGAACTGGAATTGGAGGATGCGCGCGAGGAAGTAGCGAGCGTAAGGCGTGCTGGCGGCGATATGATATTTGCCGCCCGCATCGAACTTGGTCTCGTCGCGCGCGACCGGGGCCTTGATCCCTTGATAGCGTAGCCGCAGATCGTCCCAGCCCTTCTGGTAGGAACCGGTCGGGATCTTGCCGGCGAACACGTCCCAGCGCCATTTGTCCATCATCAGGCCGAAGGGCAGGAACGCCACCTTGTCCATCGCCTGCCGCAGCAGCAAGCCGATATCCTTGTCCGCCCCCGGCACCTTCGCCGGATCGAGCAGATTGATCTTCACCAGATAGTCCGGCGTGATCGACAGCGCGACGAAATCACCGATCGCCTCGTGGAAACCGTCATTCGCACCATTCTGATACAGCATCGGCTGCTTGTTATAGGCGCGCTGGTAATAGTTGTGCCCAAGCTCGTGATGGATCGTCACGAAATCGCCGGCATTCACCTTGGTGCACATCTTGATCCGGACGTCGTCCTTGCTGTCCAGATCCCATGCCGATGCGTGGCAGATCACCTCGCGATCGGCCGGCTTCACGATTTGCGACCGTTCCCAGAATGTCTTGGGCAGCGGCGCGAAGCCGAGCGACGAATAGAAATTCTCGCCCGCCTTCACCATCCGCACCGGATCATACTTCTTCGCCTTCAGCAGATCGCCGACATCATAGCCCAGATCGCCCGCGCCGGCCGGTGCGACGATATCGTAGATGCCGCCCCATTCCTGCGCCCACATATTGCCGAGCAGGTCGGCGCGGATCGGCCCGGTCTTCGCCTGCACCGCATCGCCATATTTGGCGTTCAGCTTCCACCGCACATAGGTGTGCAGCGACAGATAAAGCGGCTCGACCTCCTTCCACAGTCGGTCGGCCATCTTCTCGAAATCGTCGGCGGGCATGTCATAGCCCGAACGCCACATCGCGCCGACATCCTTGAAGCCCAGCTCATGCGCGCCGTCATTGGCGATGGCGGTCATCTGCGCATAATCGCCGCGCATCGGCGCGCCGACATTGTCGTGCCAGCTCGTCCACATCTCCTGCAATTCGGCAGGGTTGCGGCTGGTCGCCATCGCTTCCTCGATATCCGATCCGCCGATCGGCTTGCCGCCCTTGGTGCCGCGGCCCTTGCCGTAGGAAGAGGACATCTTCGTCGACAGGTCGGACAGCGCCTGCGCTGCGCCCGGCTTGGTCGGCGCGGGCAGCGTCAGGCCGTTCTTTAGGATATCCAGCTTGCGCCGCGTGTCGGGCGAGATGCCCGCGACCTTGTCGAACCGCGCCGCCCCCAGCGCGAACCGCACCGCCATCTCCGTGCCGATCGCGCCCGATTTCGCGGCCAGCGCATCGGTATCGTCGGTGATGTAAGTCGCGTTCACCCAGGCGATGCGCGATGCATCGAGGCCATAAGCGGCCCCTTCCGCCTGCGCGGCGGTCACGAAGGCATCGGCCTCCGCCACCGTGGGCGCAGCGCTTTGCGCAGCGGGCGCCGCCTGCGCGAACAGCGGCATTGCGGTGGAAAGGCAATAGGTTGCGACAATCGTCGCCAGTCCGGTACGGATCATAAGGCTGAAAAGACCTGTCGGTGCATGAGAGACGCACAGACTGCACGGCGCGGCCCCTGCCGGTCAAGCCGCGCTGCCCGCGCTACGACCATCGCCGCACCTACGGATCGTTCCCAGGGCTGGGCGGTTGCAACGCCGTCAGCCCGACCCGAACCGCCGGAAGGATCCTCATGGCCAAGAAACCCGCAAAGTCACCCGTCGCCACCACCGACGTGGCGCAGCCGCAAATCGACGTGTCCTATCGCGAGATTCAGCCTTTCGGCACGCTCCGCCGACTGCCGCTCGCGCTGGAGGATAATGCCCGCGCACAGAGCGTGGCGATCCTCAATCAGGTGCTCGCCGACACCATGACGATCCGTGATCTCTACAAGAAGCATCATTGGCAGATGTCGGGCGCGACCTTCTACCAACTGCATCTGCTGCTCGATAAACATTATGAGGAACAAGCCGCCCTGGTCGACATGATCGCGGAGCGCATCATGGCGCTAGGTGGAATCAGCATCGCGATGTCGCACGACGTTGCCGAGGCGACGCGCATCCCCCGCCCGCCCAAGGGGCGCGAAGATGTGCCCAGCCAATTGTCCCGGCTGTTGCAGGCGCATGAGATCATCCTGCGCCAGGCGCATGAAGGCGCCGATGCCGCGGACGAATCCGGTGACGACGGCACCAATGATCTGCTGGTCAGCAACATCATCCGCACCAATGAACCACAGGTCTGGTTCATCGCCGAACATCTGGCCGAAACCGAACTGGTGCGGCCGGAAAACGCACCAGCCTGAAGCCGTCGCGCGGGGGCCGGCTGGCGGTATCCGGTCCCCGCAGGACGTTTGTCATCATTCTTTTGTCTAGACGCCGCCTCGCAACTCCCTGCACCCGCTGAATCTTCTGGACGCGGTTCCGGATTACGACAACATTCCGCGCCGAATGACCCGCCCGATTGATCCGCCGCCCCATTGGTTGGCGCCCTTTGCCGGGGCGGCCGCCGAACGTCTGCGCGGCGCGGAGATGGCGGGCGGGTCACTTGGCGCGCCGCATCTCTGGCCGGCGGATCTGCGCGCGCTGACCGGTCTCATGCTCGCCGCCAAGGCCCCGCGCTTCCTCGTCTGGGGTCCATCACGACTCTGGTTCTGCAACGATGCCTGCGCCGAGCTGCTGGGGCCGGACGTCCTGGCGGCCATCGGCCATCCCGCGGATCAGGCCTTGGCGGAAGTCCGCCCCGATCTGGCCATGCTGTTCCACAATGCCCATGATCCGGGCATCGCGATCCTGATCGACGGAACGGGCGACGCCTCGTTCCGGATCATTTGCACCACGCTGTACGACGATGAAGGCACGACGAACGGGCTAGCCGGGGAATGCGTGGACATCCGTCGCCCCGGCGATCGCACGGCCGGCGTCTCGGAACAGGAGCAGCGCTACCGCGCTTTGCTCGCCGCGGCGGACACCGGTTTCTGCATCGTCGAACTGCGTTTCGACAATCGCGAAACGATGATCGCCGCGGATTATCGCTTCGTCGAGATCAATGCCGCATTCGAACGCATGACCGGCTTTGTGGGGGCAGAGGGGCGCTGGATCCGCGATCTGATGCCCGACCTGCAATCGCAGATGTTCGAACGCTATGGCCGCGCCGCCCGCACGGGCGAGCCGATCCGGTTCGAACATTATTCAGAAGCGCTTGGTCGTTATTATGACCTTCAGGCGTTTCGGATTGGCGATCCGGATGAGCACCGCGTCGCGATCCTGTTCAACGACATCACCGAACGCCGCCAGACCGAGGCCCGCCATGCCGCGCTGGTCACGCTGGGCGATGCGCTGCGCGATCTCGATGATCCGGATGCGATCGCCTATGCCGCGTCGGAGGTGCTTGGCCGCGCGCTGGGCGTCAGCCGTGTCGGCTATGGCGTCATCGATCCGGTGCAGGAAACGCTTACGATCGGGCGCGACTGGACGATGCCGGGCGTGGCCAGTATCGCGGGCCTGCATCATTTCCGCGATTATGGATCGTTCATCAACGATCTCAAGGCCGGCCGGCTGGTGGCCATCAACGACGCCCGTACCGACGCGCGCACGCGCGACAATGCCGCCCCCCTCGAAGCCGTCGCAGCACGCGCGCTCGTCAATCTCCCACTGATCGAACAGGGCGAGGCTGTCGCGCTGCTCTTCGCCAACCATGCGCGCGTCCGGCGCTGGCGGCGCAACGATCTGCTGTTGATCCGGGAAGTGGCGGAACGGGTCCGCGCCGCCACCGAGCGTGCCCGATCGGAACGACTGTCGCGTGAACGCGAGGAACAGTTTCGCGTCTTCGCAGAGGCCGTGCCCGATCATGTCTGGTCGGCCTGCCCCGATGGCGGGGTCGAATGGATCAACCAGCGCTTCTTCCACGATACCGGCGCACGCCCGGAGGAACTGAGCGGCACCGTCGCCTGCCCCCGCCTGCTGCATCCCGACGATCTGGAAGATGCGGATCGCGGCTGGCAGGAGGCCCTGCGCACCGGCATCGTCTATGAAAATGAATGCCGCATGGTGCAGGCCGGCGGCGGATATCAATGGTATCTCGTCCGCGCGGAACCCGTGCGTGATCCGCATGGTGCGATCACCCGCTGGGTCGGCACCAACACCAACATCCATGAACGCCGCACCCATGCGACCGAACTTGCGCGCCTGAATGCCACGCTGGAAGAACAGGTTGCTGTTCGCACCGCAGAATTGATGGAAGCCGAGGCGGCGTTGCGCCAAAGCCAGAAGATGGAAGCGGTCGGCCAACTCACCGGCGGGCTGGCCCATGATTTTAACAATCTGCTCACCAACATTTCCGGCAGTCTCGAACTGCTCGGCATCCGGCTGACGCAGGGGCGCTTTACCGACGTCGAGCGCTATTCCGCCGCCGCGCAGGCCGCCGCCCGCCGCGCCACCGCGCTCACCCACCGGCTGCTCGCCTTCTCGCGCCGCCAGACGCTCGATCCTCGCCCTACCGACGTCAACCGGCTGGTCACCGGGATGGAGGATCTGGTCCGTCGCACCGCCGGCCCGGCGGTCGAGGTCGAATTCGTCGCCGCGGTCGGTCTCTGGCCGACGCTCGTCGATCCCAACCAGCTCGAAAATGCGCTGCTCAACCTGTGCATCAACGCGCGCGACGCCATGCCCGATGGTGGGCGGCTGACGGTCGAAACCGGCAATCGCTGGCTCGACGTCCGCGCCGCGCGCGAACGCGATCTCGATCCCGGCCAATATATCTCGCTCTGCGTTAGCGATACCGGCACCGGCATGACGCCGGAGGTGCAGTCCAAGGCGTTCGATCCTTTCTACACCACCAAGCCGCTCGGCCTCGGCACCGGTCTCGGCCTGTCGATGATCTACGGCTTCGCGCGCCAGTCCGGCGGGCAGGTCCGCATCTATTCGGAGCCGGATCAGGGCACGATGATCTGCATCTATCTGCCCCGCCATCTGGGCGAGGCGGAAGCGCCGGAGGTGATGCCCGATCTCAAGCGCGCGCCGCGTGCGGATCGTGGGGAAACGGTGCTGATCGTCGATGACGAACCCACCGTGCGGATGCTGGTGTCCGAAGTGCTGGAAGATCTGGGCTATACCGCGATCGAGGCGGCGGACGGCGCGGAAGGGCTGCGCATCCTGCAATCCGATGTGCGGATCGATCTATTGGTCAGCGATGTCGGCCTGCCAGGCGGGATGAACGGCCGCCAGATGGCGGACGCCGGCCGCGTCGCCCGCCCGGATCTCACCGTCCTGTTCATCACCGGCTATGCCGAGAATGCGGTGGTCGGCAACGGCCATCTCGATGCCGGAATGCATGTCATGACCAAGCCGTTCGCGCTGGAGGCATTGGCCACGCGCATCAAGGCGCTGATTCAAGCCAAGGCCGACTGAACCGGTCCGTCGGCGTCACGCCACCGCGCGGCCGGAGCGCGATGCAGCGATCAGCGCGATCAGGCTCACCGCCGCGCACCCCGCCAGATACCAGCCCACCGGCACCAGGCCGTCCCGTTCCGCCATCGCCTGCGCCGCCAGCGGGGCCACCCCGCCGCCGAGGATACCGCCGACATTGAACGCCATCGATGCCCCCGTATAGCGCACCCCGGCCGGGAACAGCCCCGGCAACCACGCGCCCAGCGGGCCGTAGACGAACCCCATCGCCAGCAAGGCCAGAGCCAGGAACAGGAGCACGCCTGCCGCCGATCCGCTGCCGAACAGCGGCGCCAGCAACAGGCCGACCGCCACCGTCCCCACGCATCCGCCGATCAGCACGCGCCGCGGATCATAACGATCGGACAGCACACCCGCCGCCACGATCCCGCCCGCCATGAACAGGATCGCGCCTAACTGCATCAGCAGGAATTCGGTGCGCGAATAGCCCAGCGCCGTCGTGCCCCAGCCCAGCGCGAACGCCGTCGCCAGATAATAAAGCGCGAAACAGGCGACCACGCCGAACGTCCCCGCCAGCGTCGCACCCAGATGGCGGGACAGGACGGTCGCGAACGGCACCGCCTCCGGTGGCCCTTCCACCATCTGCTTCGCGAAGGCCGGCGTCTCGGTCAGCTTCAGCCGCACCCACAGCCCCAGCCCGACCAGCAAGGCGCTCGCCAGAAACGGCACCCGCCATCCCCATTCGCGGAACTGGTCGGGCGTCAGCAGCAGCCCGAGCAAAAGGAAGAAGCCGTTGGCCGCGATGAACCCCACCGGCGCGCCCAGTTGCGGCACCATGCCGAACCGCCCGCGCCAGCCCGGCGGCGCATTCTCCACTGCCAGCAACGCCGCGCCGCCCCATTCGCCGCCCAGCCCGAAGCCCTGCCCGAAACGGAGCAGGCACAATAAGGCAGGCGCGACCCAGCCGACCGTCTGATAGGTCGGCAGGACCGCGATCAACGTGGTCGATCCGCCCATCAGCAACAGCGACGCCACCAGCGTCGATTTTCGCCCGATCCGGTCGCCATAATGGCCGAACACCGCCGCCCCCACCGGCCGCGCGACGAAGGCGAGGCCGAGACTGGCATAGGCCGCCATCTGTTGCGCCGCCGCCGATGTCGACGGGAAGAACAACGCCCCGAAGAACAGGCTGGCGGCGGTGGCGTAGATATAGAAATCGTAGAATTCGACCGCCGTGCCGACGAGGCTCGCCCACAGGATCCGCCGGTTCATGCTGGGGTCGTTGATCGGATTCGCCTGAGTCATCGCTCCCCTTAACCCGCACGCAGGCCAAGCGGGAGGGATCATGTCCGCGCATCGCCCTTCCGCTACGGCATGACAACCCTGTCAGGCGGCCATCGGTCTTGCTCCCGACCCCGAACGACGCCAGACGGGGGCGACACAGGGACTCTCCGGGGGCGGCTTGCATGACGATCATCCAGAAAACCGGCTGGGCGGCGCTCGCGTCGCTGGCGGCGGGCGCGCTCGCCGTCGTCGCCACTTCGCGCGGGGAACAGATCAACGCGCTCTGGATCGTCGCGGCCGCCATCTCGGTCTACCTGATCGCCTATCGTTTCTATGCCCGCTACATCGCCAATGTCGTGCTCGGCATCGATCCCGCGCGCGCCACCCCGGCGCATCGCCGCGGCGACGGGCTGGATTATGTCCCCACCAATCGCAACGTCCTGTTCGGCCATCATTTCGCGGCGATCGCCGGTGCCGGGCCGCTGGTCGGCCCCGTGCTGGCGGCGCAAATGGGCTATCTGCCGGGCACGCTCTGGATCCTGGCCGGCGTGGTGCTGGCCGGCGCGGTGCAGGATTTCATGGTCCTGTTCATCTCCATGCGCCGTGACGGTCGCTCGCTCGGCGAGTTGATCCGCATGGAAATGGGCAATGTCGCGGGCACGATCGCGCTGTTCGGCGCTTTCATGATCATGGTCATCATCCTTGCGGTGCTGTCGCTGATCGTCGTGCGCGCACTGGCCGAAAGCCCCTGGGGCCTGTTCACCGTTGCCGCCACCGTGCCGCTGGCCATCCTCATGGGCTGCTATACGCGCTGGATTCGCCCGGGCCGCGTCGGGGAGGTTTCGCTGCTCGGCATGATCGGCCTGTTCGCAGCGATCATCTTCGGCGCGAACGTCGCCGCATCGCCCGTCCTTGCCCCGCTCTTCACTTACACGCCGGTCCAGCTTTGCTGGATCCTGATCGGCTATGGCGCGGTCGCCTCCGTCCTGCCCGTCTGGATGCTGCTCGCCCCGCGCGACTATCTGTCCACCTTTTTGAAGATCGGCGCGATCGCCGCGCTGGCGATCGGCATCGCGATCATGGCCCCGCCGCTGCGGATGCCCGCCGTCACGCAGTTCGTGAATGGCGGCGGTCCGGCATGGTCGGGGTCGATGTTCCCCTTCCTGTTCATCACCATCGCCTGCGGGGCCGTCTCCGGCTTCCACGCGCTCATCGCCAGCGGCACCACGCCCAAGCTGATCGCCAGCGAGGGCGACGCCCCCTTCATCGGCTATGGCGCGATGCTGATGGAAAGCTTCGTCGCGATCATGGCGCTGGTCGGCGCGTCGATCCTCGATCCCGGCATCTATTTCGCGATGAACAGCCCCGCCGCCGTGCTGGGGCCGGACGCCGCCAGCGCCGCCGCCGCCATCACGGGCATGGGCTTCCCCATCGACGCCGCCACGCTGACGCAGACCGCGCGCGACGTCGGCGAATCGACGATCATCTCCCGCACCGGCGGCGCGCCCACGCTGGCGGTCGCGATGGCGCAGATCTTCAGCCATCTGCTGGGCGGGAAGGCGATGATGGCCTTCTGGTATCATTTCGCCATCCTGTTCGAGGCGCTGTTCATCCTGACCGCGGTCGATGCGGGTACGCGCGCGGGCCGCTTCATGCTGCAGGATCTGCTCGGCCTGCTCGTCCCCCGCTTCCGAGATACGTCAGCCATCGCGCCGGGCCTCGTCGCCACCGGCCTGTGCGTCGCGGCCTGGGGCTTCTTCCTCTATCAGGGCGTCACCGATCCGCTGGGCGGCGTGAACACGCTGTGGCCGCTGTTCGGCATCTCCAACCAGATGCTCGCCGCCATCGCGCTCACCCTCGCCACCGTCGTCCTGTTCCGCATGAAGAAGGATCGCTTCGCCTGGGTCACCATCGTCCCCGCTGCATGGCTGATCCTGTGCACCGGTACCGCCGGCCTGCTCAAACTCTTCTCGGCGGATCCGAAGGTCGGCTTCCTCGCCCATGCCCGCAAATATGGCGACGCGCTGGCGAATGGCGAGATCCTCGCGCCCGCAAAGTCGCTGGATGACATGCGCCGCATCGTGATGAACGACCAGATCGACGCCGGGCTGTGCGCGCTATTTCTGGGCGTGGTCGTTGCGATCCTGTTCTACGGCGTCCGCACCTGCATCGCTGCCCGCGCCATCGACCGCCCGACCGCGCACGAAATCCCCGCGCTGGTCCCGGCGGAATGACGCGCACCGCCCGCATCGTGAAGGCGCTGCGCGACACCGCCCGGCTGATGGTGGGCGTCCCCAGCTACGACGCCTACTGCGCCCATATGGCCGCGCATCATCCCGATCGTCCGGTCATGTCCGAACGCACCTTCTTCCGAAACCGTCAGAACGCCCGCTACGGCAGCGCCGGCGGCGGCAAATGCTGCTGAACCGGACATAGCGCGATGTGCCCCGGCGCAGGCCGGGGCCTGGACGAAACCGCTTCACCAAGGCCCCGGCCTGCGCCGGGGAACAGTAAGGCCCTCACCCGATCGTCATCTCGGCGGACGCCGGGATCCAGCCAAGTCAAACGCGCAACGCCCGAAGCAGGTCAAAACGACCGCCACAACTGGATCCCGGCCTGCGCCGGGATGACGGACCGGAAGGGGGGCTGCCCCGCCCCTCACCATTTGCTAGAGCGCCGCCATGATCCAGGTCGCCGCCCTCTACCAGTTCACCCGCTTCCCCGACCCGCTCGCGCTGCGCGATCCCCTCCTCGCCACCTGCACCGCGCACGGCGTCAAAGGCACGCTGCTTCTCGCCGCGGAAGGCATTAACGGCACCATCGCCGGCACGCCCGAAGCCATCGCCGCCGTCATCGCGGAAATCCGCGCCCTCCCCGGCTGCGCCGGTCTCGACGTAAAATATAGCAGCGCCGACACGATGCCCTTCCACCGCATGAAGGTCCGCCCCAAGGCCGAGATCGTCACGATGGGCGAACCCGACATCGATCCGCTCGAAGGCGTCGGCCATTATGTCGCACCGTCCGACTGGAACGCGCTGATCGCCGATCCCGCCACGCTCGTCATCGACACGCGCAACGATTATGAGGTCGCCGTCGGCAGCTTCGCCAATGCGGTCGATCCGAAGACGAAGAGCTTTCGCGACTTTCCCGGCTGGTTCCGCGCCAACCGCGACAGCATCACGCCCGATACGAAGATCGCCATGTTCTGCACGGGCGGCATAAGATGCGAGAAAGCCACCGCCTTCCTCAAGGCGGAGGGATTTGACGACGTCCATCACCTCAAGGGCGGCATCCTCAAATATCTAGAAACCGTGCCGCCGGCCGAAAGCCTGTGGCAGGGCGAATGCTTCGTGTTCGACGAACGCGTCGCGGTCGGCCACGGCCTCGCCCCCGGCACGCACGGCTTGTGCCGCGCCTGCCGGATGCCCGTCTCCGTCGAGGATCGCGCCTCGCCGCTGTTCGTGGAGGGCGTCAGCTGCCCCGCCTGCCATGACCGCCGCGATGCCGACCAGCGCGCCGGCTATGCCGAACGCCATCGTCAGGTCCGGCTGGCCGAAGCGCGCGGCGAACCCCATGTCGGTGCGCGGCGTGACGGATAGTATCGCGATCGCCGATCCGGACGATCCCCGCATCGCCGCCTATCGCGACATTCGCGACCGCGATATCGTCGGGCGAGACGGCCTGTTCGTAGCGGAGGGCAAGGTCGTCCTCGCCATGCTGCTCGCGTCCAAAGCCTATCGCCCGGTGTCACTGCTGATCGCCGCGCACCGCGTGCCCCAACTGGCAGATCTGCTGGCGACGGTCCCCGACGACACTCCAATCTACGCCGCCGCCCAGCCGGTGCTGGACGCGATCGCCGGCTTTCCACTCCACCGCGGCATCCTCGCCATCGGCCGCCGCATCGATACGCCGGACGCCGATACGTTGCTCGCGCGGATTACCGGCCCCGCCAACATCCTGTTCCTGTCGGCCATCGCCAATCACGACAATCTGGGCGGCATCTTTCGCAACGCCGCCGCCTTCGGCACGCCCGCCATCCTGCTCGATGCCGATTGCTGCGATCCACTCTATCGCAAGGCGATCCGCGTTTCGGTCGGCGCGGCGCTGCTGGTGCCGTTCGCCAAACTCGATCGCGGTGAAGATCCGCTCGCTTTGCTCGAACGCCACGGCTTCGCGCCGATCGCGCTCACCCCCTCCGCCACGCAGACGCTCGCCCGCCACCGCCCCGCACCGCGCACCGCCGTCCTGCTGGGCGCGGAAGGCCCCGGTCTCGCCCCAGCACTGCTCGCCCGCACCGCCGGCATCGCGATCCCGATGGCACCCGGTTTCGACAGCCTCAACGTCGCCACCACCAGCGGCATCGTGCTCCACCATCTGGCACAGGCAGGCGTCTGAAACCGCCCGTTGAACCCACTGAAAGTCACTCGCAAAAGGATCTTAACATGGGTCTGCGCGTCTATTTCACGACCGGCATTCCATCCATCCGATTGCCGCACGGGGAAGTTCCATGCATGTTACAGAAAATCTCGGCGACGTGACGCGCCGCAGCCTGATCGCGGGCGGCGTCGCTACCGCCGCGACCGCCACTGCACCGCTCGGCGCGGTCGCACCGATGACACCGACCCAGCGTCCTGCCGCCGCCACGATGAAAGTGAAGCTCAAGGTCAACGGCAAGTCCCGCGCGCTCGACATCGATCCACGCACCACCTTGCTGGATGCACTGCGCGAACATCTCGACCTGACCGGCACCAAAAAGGGCTGCGACCATGGCCAATGCGGGGCCTGCACCGTCATCGTCGAGGGACGTCGCATCAATAGCTGCCTGACGCTCGCCGTCATGCATGATGGCGACGACGTCACCACGATCGAAGGTCTCGGCACGCCGGGCGATCTCCATCCGATGCAGGCGGCCTTCGTCACGCATGACGGCTATCAGTGCGGCTATTGCACCCCAGGACAGATCTGCTCCGCAGTCGCCACGCTGGGCGAAATTAAGGCCGGCATTCCCAGCCATGTCACGGACGATCTCTCCGCCGGCATCGCGCCGACGGAGGAAGAAATCCGCGAACGCATGTCGGGCAACATCTGCCGCTGCGCCGCTTATTCGAACATCGTCGCCGCGATCCGCGACGTCGCGGGGGAACGCGCATGAAGGCCTTCACCTACACCCGCGCCGACAGCCCGGCTGCGGCCGCGGCCGCAGCGCTGGCGCACCCGAATGCGAAGTTCATCGCGGGCGGCACCAACCTGCTCGACCTGATGAAATTGCAGATCGAAACGCCGGCGCATCTGATCGACGTCAACCATCTCGGCCTCGACCGGATCGAAAAGACGCGCGACGGCGGCCTGCGCGTCGGCGCACTCGTTCGCAACACCGATCTCGCTGCCGACAAGGCCGTGCGCAAGGACTATGCCGTCCTTTCCCGCGCGCTCGTCTCCGGCGCATCGGGCCAGTTGCGCAACAAGGCGACGACCGGTGGCAACCTGCTGCAACGCACGCGCTGCCCTTATTTCTACGACACGACCAAACCCTGCAACAAGCGCCAGCCCGGCACCGGCTGCGCGGCGATCGGCGGCTATAGCCGTTCACTCGCCGTCGTCGGCGTCAGCGATCAGTGCATCGCCACCCACCCGTCCGACATGGCGGTGGCGATGCGCGTGCTGGATGCCGTCGTGGAAACCGTCAGCTCGGACGGCACGACCCGGGCCATTCCGATCGCGGATTTCCACACGCTGCCCGGCACCACGCCGCATATCGAAACCACGCTGAAACCCGGCGAATTCATCACCGCCGTCACCCTGCCCAAGCCGGTCGGCGGCACGCACATCTACCAGAAGGTCCGCGACCGCGCCTCCTACGCCTTCGCCACCGTCTCGGTCGCGGCGATCCTGCAGAAGGACGGTTCCGGCCATTTCGCCTTCGGTGGCCTCGCCCACAAACCGTGGCGCGTCGAAGCCGCCGAAGCCCGCGCGCCGCAGGGGGCCAAGGCCGTCGCGGATGTCGTCCTCGCCGATGCCAAGCCGACTACGCAGAACGCCTACAAGCTGCCGCTCGTGCACCGCACGCTGGCGGCCGTCTTTTCGGAAGCGAAGGCCTGATCCATGAAGTTCGATACCCCCGCCACCGCCCCGAACCCGATCGATCAGCAAAAGATCATCGGCCGCCCGCATGACCGCATCGATGGCCCCGCCAAGGTCACCGGCACCGCGCCCTATGCCTATGAGCGCAACGCCATGGCCCCGGATGCCGCCTATGGCTGGATCGTCGGGTCCGCTATCGCCACCGGCCGCATCGTTTCGATCGACAGCCGGGATGCGCTGGCGTCCCCCGGCGTGCTGAAGGTCGTCACCTATGAAAATGCCGGCAAGCTCGGCAAGGCGAAGAACCACACCGCGCACATGCTCGCCGGTCCCGATGTCGATCATTATGAACAGGCCGTCGCACTGGTCGTTGCCGAAACCTTCGAGCAAGCGCGCGATGCGGCGAAGCTGGTCCGCGTGCAATATGCGCAAGCCGCCCCCAAGGCCGATCTGGCCGCGCAGAAGGGCAGCGCCGTCAAGCCGAAGGGCGGCAAGCCCGACACCGCCGTCGGCGATTTCAGCGGCGCATTCGCGAAATCGGCGGTGACGGTCGATCAGACCTACACCACGCCCGATCAGAGCCACGCCATGATGGAACCCCATGCGACCATTGCCGCATGGAAGGGCGACAAGCTGACGCTCTGGACGTCCAACCAGATGATCGACTGGGCGGTCGGCGACATGGCGACCACGCTAGGGATTCCCAAGGAAAATATCCGTGTCGACTCCCCGTATATCGGCGGCGGTTTCGGCGGGAAATTATGGGTGCGCGGCGATGCCGTGATGGCCGCGCTCGGTGCGCGGGCCGCCGGTCGTCCGGTCAAGGTCGCGCTGGCCCGTCCACAGATCATGAACGCCACCACGCATCGCCCCGCCACCATCCAGCGGCTGCGCATCGGCGCGGGCAAGGATGGCCGGATCGACGCCATCGCGCATGAAGTCTGGTCGGGCGATCTGCCCGGCGGCGGCCCCGAAACCGCCGCGAACCAGACGCGCCTCCTCTATCGCGGCGAAAACCGCATGACGTCTCACCGGCTCGCCACACTGCATCTGGGCGAAGGCAATGCCATGCGCGCACCGGGCGAGGCGGTCGGCCTGCTCGCGCTCGAAGTCGCGATGGACGAGCTGGCCGAAAAGCTGAACATGGATCCGGTGCAGTTGCGCATCGTCAACGATATCCAGCATGATCCCGAAGCCGGCCCGTCCCGCCCTTTCTCCAGCCGCAAGCTGGTGGAATGCCTGAAGATCGGCGCCAAACGCTTCGGCTGGGACAAGCGCAATCCGAAGCCCGGTCAGGTCCGCGACGGCCGCTGGCTGATCGGCATGGGCATGGCGTCGGCCTTCCGCGATAACGTCACGATGGACTCCGCCGCCCGCGTCGGCGTCGACGCGAAGGGCATCGTCACGGTCGAAACCGACATGACCGATATCGGCACCGGCACCTACACGATCATCGCGCAGACCGCCGCCGAGATGATGGGCGTCGGCATGGACCGCGTCGTCGTGAAGCTGGGCGACAGCAGCTTTCCCGTCTCCGCCGGTTCCGGCGGCCAATGGGGTGCGAACAGTTCGACCGCGGGCGTCTATGCCGCCTGCATGACGCTGCGCGCGCAACTGGCGCAGAAGGCCGGTTTCAATGCCGACGCCACCTTCGCCGATGGCAAGATCAGCGCCGGCAACCGATCGGTGACGCTGGCGGAGGCCGCCGGACCGACCGGCACCGTCGTCACCGACAAGATCGAGTTCGGCGATCTGGGCAAGAAGTTCGCGCAGGCCACCTTCGGATCGCATTTCGCCGAAGTCGCGGTGGACAGCGCGACGGGCGAGATCCGCGTCCGCCGCATGGGCGGCGCCTATGCCGCCGGCCGCATCCTCAACCCCAAATCCGCGCGCAACCAGGTGATCGGCGCGATGGCGATGGGCATCGGCGCGGCGTTGATGGAAGATGCCGTTCCCGATCACCGCTTCGGCTATTTCGTCAATCACGATATGGCGGAATATCACGTCCCCGTTCATGCGGACATTCCGCATCAGGACGTGTTCTTCGTCGAGGAACTGGACGAAAAATCCTCGCCGATGAAGGCCAAGGGCGTCGGCGAACTCGGCATCTGCGGGGCGGGTGCCGCCATCGCCAACGCCGTCTATAATGCCTGCGGCGTCCGCATCCGCGATTACCCGCTGACGCTGGACAAGGTGATCGCCGGAATGGCGTGACCGAACGGCCTTGGGGGTGCGTCCCTCAAGGCCGTACCCGTCCATGCAGGACGATCTTTTTCCGGGCGACCGTTCATGCGCAACATTGCCGTGCTTTTTGTACTGATCGGAGCGGCCCGCCCCTGTCTCGCAGCGGATACGGTTTCGCGAACGCCACCCCCCATGATGGTTCGGCGCATGGTCCGCATCGCGGAACTGGAAATCGCGTCCGCGCATCGCAATGCCTATCGGGCCTTACTCGCGGAGGAACAGGAAGCGTCCGTCCGCCTCGAACCCGGCGTGCTCATCCTGCATTCGGTCGCCATCGCCGATGCACCGGACAAGGTTCGTCTGCTCGAAGTCTATGCCAGCCCCGCCGCCTATCAGGCGCATATCCGGACGCCGCACTTCCTGAAATATAAGCGCGCGACGGAGCGGATGGTGGTGTCGCTCAAACTGATCGACACCGTGCCGATCCTGCTCTGCGCGAAGGGCCAGACGGCGAACGGACACCCCGCACCCTGCCTCTGACCCCGGCCGCTCCGTAAAGGCCTACTCTTCCAGCGACCGGAAGCTTTCGTCCGCAAGATCCGAGAAGCGCGTAATCTTGCTCTCGAACTTCAGGGTCACCGTGCCGGTCGCGCCGTGACGCTGCTTGGCGATCACCAGCTCCGCCTTCCCGTGCGCCTCCGCCATCTTGCGCTGCCAGTCCTCGAATTCGGCGACCGACGCCAGGCTGTCGCCCTCATGCGCGCTCGCCTCCTTGGGCTTGGCGAAATTGATATAATATTCCTCGCGGTACACGAACCACACCATGTCGGCGTCCTGCTCGATCGATCCCGATTCGCGCAGATCCGAGAGCATCGGCCGCTTATTCTCGCGGCTTTCCACCGCACGGCTCAACTGCGACAGCGCGATGACGGGCAGGTGCAATTCCTTCGCCAGCGTCTTCAATCCACGACTGATCTCGGAAATTTCCTGCACGCGGTTGCCGTCGCTCGATTTGCCCGATCCCTGCAGAAGCTGGAGATAATCGACCACGATCAGGTTGATCCCGCGCTGCCGCTTCAACCGCCGCGCCCGCGTCCGCAGCGCCGCAATCGTCAGACCGGGCGTATCGTCAATATAGAGCGGCAGATTTTCCAGCTCCGCCGCCGCCCGCGCCAGATTGCGGAAATCCTGCTGGCTGATTTTACCCATGCGCAGATTTTCGGAGCTGATCCCCGATTGTTCGGACAGGATACGCGTCGCCAACTGGTCGGACGACATTTCCAGCGAGAAGAACGCCACCGCCGCGCCGACCGATTTGGCATCCTCGATCCCGTCGCGCCGGTCCCGCACCAGCCGCATCGCCGCATTGAACGCGATGTTGGTCGCCAGCGACGTCTTGCCCATGCCCGGTCGCCCGGCCAGGATGATGAGATCCGACCGGTGCAGACCGCCCATCTTGCTGTTCACGCTGTCGAGACCGGTGGTGATGCCCGACAAATGCCCGCCCGATTGCAGCGCGCGTTCGGCCGTTTCCACCGCCATCCGCGTCGCCTGCGCGAAGGTCTTGACCGAACCTTGCTCGCCGCCTTCCTCCGCCACCTTGTAGAGCGCGGTTTCGGCGCTTTCGATCTGCCCCTTCGGATCGACCGATTCGCTGGTGTCGAACGCCGTCTCCACCATCTCGCGCCCCACGCCGATCAGCGCGCGCAGCAAGGCGAGGTCGTAAATCTGCGCAGCGAAATCGCGCGCACCGATCAATGCCGCGCCCGATCCGGTCAGCTGCGCCAGATAGGCCGGGCCACCCAGTTCGCGCATCTGCACGTCCGCTTCGAACAGCGGGCGCAGCGTCACCGGATTGGCGATCATATTCTTGTCGACCATGCGGATGATCGCTTCATAGATCCGGCCATGCACCGATTCGTAGAAATGATCGGGCCGCAGCTTGAGCTGCACATCCTCCATCAACCGGTTGTCGATCATCAGCGCGCCCAGCAGCGCGGCTTCCGCCTCCACATTGTGGGGCAGCATCTGTTCGGCGGGAGCGTTAGGAACGGGATAGGGGAATGCAGTGGCCATGCCCCCCTCATCCTCTCTTTCCGCCCTCCCCTCAACCGCGATGCGGCGGACGGCCCACAGCTTTCGACCAGTCTGTGGATAAGCCGGGCCGCTTCCTGCACCGTCGTCGATTGCGGCCGACCGCGTGCTGGGCTAGTCGCTTGTCCCCTCTATGCCCGATCCGCGCATCATCGCTGTCGACCTCGACGAAAAAACCATCCTGTGGCGTAATGCGGACGTCGAACAGGAACGGCGCATCGCGATCTTCGATCTTCTCGAGGACAATCATTTCAAGCCGCTGCGCCCCTATCCGGAAGATTATGCCGGGCCTTACCGCATCGCGCTGTCCACCGAGGAAGGCCGGCTGGCGATCGATATCAAGGCGGAGAATGGCACGCTGCTGGAAACGCTGGTGCTGGGCATGGCCCGGTTCCGTCGCCCCATCCGCGACTATTTCGCGATTTGCGACAGCTATTTCCAGGCGATTCGCGCCTCCACCCCGCAACAGATCGAAACCGTCGACATGGCGCGTCGCGGCATTCACAATGACGCAGCCGAGCTGCTGAAAGAAAGACTGGAAGGCAAGATCGACGTGGATTTCGACACCGCCCGCCGCCTCTTCACCCTCATCTGCGTGCTGCACATCCGTGGTTGAGGTCTCCATGGCCGAAGTCGCGGGGCAAGTCCTGATCGACGCCGCGCGCACCGCCGCCGCCAACGCCCACGCGCCCTATTCCGGCTTTGCCGTCGGCGCGGCCGTGCTGCTGACCGATGGCAGCATCGTGCCCGGGACCAATTTCGAAAATGCCAGCTACGGCCTCTCGCTCTGTGCGGAGACCGTGGCGCTGGCGGCGGTCAACGTCGCGGGACGGCTGCGCGATGTGGTGGCGATCGGCATCGTCGGAGGCATGATCCGCACCGACCGGATCGAGGGCACCGCGCCGATCCGCCCCTGCGGCCGCTGTCGCCAGATCCTGAACGAAGCGGCGCAGATCGGCGGACGCGACCTGATGGTCTATTGCGGATCGACCGAAGGCGACGAGATCGAACGCCATTTTCTGTCGGACCTCATCCCCTATGCCTTCGGCCCGAAGGATCTGGGGATCGGCGTCTGACCTCCGGGGGACTTATTTGATGGCCATCCAATCCGATCGCTGGATCCGCGAACAGGCGCAACAGCATGGCATGATCGAACCCTTCGTCGAGGCGCAGCGCCGCGACGGATGCATCAGCTACGGCCTGTCTTCCTACGGTTATGACGCGCGCGTCGCGGACGAATTCAAGATCTTCACCAATGTCCATTCGGTGACGGTCGACCCCAAAAATTTCGATCCCGACAGCTTTGTCGACCGGCAGACCGATTGCTGCATCATCCCCCCCAACAGCTTCGCGCTGGCGCGCACAGTCGAATATTTCCGCGTGCCCAAGGATGTGCTGGTCATCTGCCTCGGCAAGTCCACCTATGCTCGCTGCGGCATCATCGTAAACGTCACCCCGCTCGAACCCGGCTGGGAAGGCCATGTGACGCTCGAATTCTCGAACACCACGCCGCTGCCGGCAAAGGTCTATGCGAACGAAGGCGCCTGCCAGTTCCTGTTCCTGCAAGGCAATGAACCCTGCGAAGTCACCTATGCCGACCGCGCCGGCAAATATATGGGCCAGCGCGGCGTGACCCTGCCACGTTTGTAGTGCTTGAAATCTCTCCCACCCGCTAATCCTGAGTAGGGACTGAGCGTAGTCGAAGGCCCGTATCGAAGGACGGGTACAGTGGTTTGATACGCGCCCTCGATACGCCCCTGCGAGGCTACTCGGTCTCTACTCAGCATGAACGGGATGACTTCAGATCATCCTGTTCGGGACCGGACATCGACCCATTCCGCAGCATCCGCCGGGGTGACATTGGTGAAGCGCCTTAGCGCTTCACCAATGTCACCTGCGCCACATCGATCCCGCCACCGCGAAACCCGCCCTCGCAATACATCAGATAATAACGCCACAGCCGCACGAACCGGTCGTCGAACCCCGCCGGCAACCGCCCCCCGGTCACCGCATCGTCGAACCGCACCCGCCATTGGCGCAACGTCTCGGCATAATGATTGCCGAACCCCGTCCGGTCCTGCCATGCCAGCCCCGCCGCCTCCGCCGCCGCGCGGAACAGGCTTTCCGAAATCAGCATCCCGCCGGGAAAGACATAGGTCTGGATGAAGTCCGCGCTGGCCGCATATTTGTCGAACACCGCATCGTCGATCGCGATATACTGGATCGCAGCCCGCCCGCCGGGTTTCAGCGCGCGCGCGATCGCCGCCATATAGGTCGGCCAATATTCCATGCCGACCGCCTCGACCATCTCGACGCTCGCCACCGCATCATAGACACCGGTTTCATCCCGGTAATCGCGCAGTGCAATCTCGGCATCGCCCCGCAGCTGCGCATCGGCCCACGCCTTCTGCTCTTCCGACAGCGTCAGCCCCGTCACCGCCAGCCCGTAATCCCGCGCCGCGACCGCCGCCAGACTGCCCCAGCCGCATCCGATTTCCAGCAGCCGGTCGCCCGGCCGCGTCTCCAGCCGGTCGAGCAGCGCGCCGATCTTGCGGCGCTGCGCCTGTTCCAGCGGCTCGTCCGGCGTCCCGAACAGCGCACTGGAATAGGTCATGCCCGGGTCCAGCCACGCCGCGTAGAAGTCGTTCCCCAGATCATAATGAAAGGCGATGTTGCGCCGCGATCCACGCGGGTCGTTGCGCCGCCACGCATGGGCGATCCGGTTCGCGATCCGCCCCCAGCCATGCGCCCGCGCCGTCGCACCCAGCGCGACCCGGTTGCGCATGAACAGATCGAACAGCGGCACCGGGTCCGGGCTGGACCATTCGCCGTCCGCCCAGCTGCGATACCAGCCGACCGACCCCGACAGGATCAGCCGCATCAACGGCCGCCAGTCGTGCAGCGTCACGATCGCGACCGGCCCCGGCCGGCGTCCGCCCAACAGACGCTGCCGCCCATCGGGCAAAGTCGCCTCGATCGCACCTTCCGCCAGCCCGCGATCGACCCTGTCGAGCACGCGGTGGAAGGCCGGCGCCAGCCAGCGCGACACACGTCCGCCGCCCCCGGTCGAAAAACCGCGATCGGCCCGGACAAGATGGTCGCCCCGACGCGGGGTATCGGCGTTCATCGCGGCTCAGTGGCGGGGCCGCGCCTGTGATGCAAGGGGATAGCCGCGCGCATCACACGCGCTTGCCCGCCTCCAGCGCCCGTGCGCGCGCTTCGCGGTGCCCGATGATCTTCTTCGGATACGCAGCCGGCCGGCACCCCGCCTCCTCCGGATCATGGATCGCATCGCCCCGCACATCGGCCAGTTCCGGTACCCAGGTCCGGATATAGTCCGCCGCGTCGAATTTGGGGGACTGGGTGAGCGGCGCCATCATCCGGCCGAACGGGTTGGAATCGATGCCCGTCCCAGCCACCCATTGCCAGTTGACGCTATTATTTCCGTAATCGGCATCGACCAGACAGTCCCAATACCAGGCCTCGCCACGTCGCCAGTCGATCAGCAGATGCTTGATGACGAAGCTGGCGGCGATCATGCGGACGCGGTTATGCATCCAGCCCGTCGCCCATAATTGCCGCATCCCGGCGTCGACGATCGGATAGCCGGTCCGCCCCTTCGTCCACGCATCGAAATCGGCATCCGCCGCCGCGCCCGTCCGCCACGGCATCCGGTCATAGGATTCCCGGCCATTCTTCTCGGCATAATCGGGCAGGATATCGATGATGTTCGATGTGAAGTCGCGCCAGCCGACTTCGCGCAGAAAGGGTTCGGCGTCCCCCTTCGCCTCCGCCACGGCGTGCCACACCGCCGCCGGAGAAATCTCGCCATGGTGCAGATGCGGCGACAGCCGGGACGATCCCTCCACCGACGGGAAATTCCGGTCATGGTCGTAAGCGGCGATCTTCTCCACAAACGCTTCCAGCGTCGCCTGCGCCCCCGCCTCGCCCGGCGTCCAGTCGCCGAAGGCCGTCGACCAGTCCGGCGTCACCGGCAACAGCGTCCAGTCCGCCAGCCGGTCGGACGCGATCTCCCCGCCCGGTCCCGTCAGCACATGCGGCACAGCCTTCGGTGCGGGCGGCGGCATCCGCTCGCGCAGCGCCTTCCAGAAGGCAGTGAACATCCGGTATCGCCCGCCCGATCCCGTCCGCACCCGGTCCGGATCATCCAGCAACATCCCGTCATGCAGATGCAGATCAACGACCTTGCCGAGAGCATCTTCCGCTGCCTTCCACCACGGCTCATAATGATGCACCGCATGGACGGCACCGGCGCCGACCGCCTTCGCCAGCGTCGCGACCTCCGTCGCAGCATCGCCGCGCTTCAGCACCAGCGGCACGCCATGCGCCTTCAGGTCCGCCGCCAGCGCTTCCAGACTATGGTGCAGCCACCAGCGTTGCGCGCCGCCGATCGCCCAGCGCCCCGGCGCGGCGTCGTCGAGCACATAGACCGCCACGACCGGCCCGGCCTTCGCGGCGGCGGCCAGCGCGGGCTGGTCCGCCATGCGCAGATCCTGGCGGAACCAGACGAGGACGGGATCGGGATCGGTCATGAAGAATCTGGCTCCGGAGGGCTGTTCCGGGCCGCAACGCGTCAATCGCCCGCTTCTATCCGTGCCGCCTCGTCCGCAAGCGTCAGCATCGATGCGAGATGCCGGCCCGCCACCGCCATCCGGTCATTCCCATATCCGCCACCCATCGTGCTGGCGACCGGGATGCCGCGCCCCCGCGCCGCCCGCATCACATAACGATCGCGCGCCTCCAGCCCGGCATCGCTCAGCGCCAGCCGCCCCAGCCGATCATCACGGTGCGGATCCACCCCGCCCTGATACAGGATCAGATCCGGCCGGAACTTGTCCAGCACCTCCGGCATATGCCGCGCCAGCATGTCGAGATAGGCCACGTCCTCCACGCCGTCGGGCAAGGCGATGTCCAGCGTCGACACCGCCTTGCGCACCGGAAAATTCTTCGCGGCGTGGACGGACAAGGTGAAGATATCCGCCCGCCCCGCGGTCAGCGCCGCCGTCCCGTCGCCCTGATGCACGTCGAGGTCGAGGATCAGGATCCGCGCCGCATCGCCCTCCGCCAGCAAGCGGTTCGCCGCGATCACCAGATCGTTGAAGATGCAATAGCCGGCGCCGCTGTCGTACAGCGCATGATGGCTCCCACCCGCCGCAGTGGCGGCATGGCCCAGCCGCAGCGCCAGCTTCGCCGCCAGCCATGTCCCGCCCGGTGACAGCAAGGCGCGCTTCGCCACCCGCTCCGTCACCGGAAAGCCGATCCGCCGCACCTTCTCCGCCGGCACCGCGCAGGACAGGACTTCCGCGACATAGATCGGGTCGTGCACCGCCTCCACCCAGCATCGCGGCATGGGTTCGGGGCTATGGATCACATGCGCGTCGCCGCGCTGCACCAACAGGTCCATTACCAGCCCATATTTGTCGAACGCGTGGGGGGATCCGGCCGGCGGCGGCGAAACATAGGCGGGGTGGTGGACGACGTGCAGCATCACGGCGTAGGTAGGCACCCGCCCGCCCGGAGAGAAGTGCATGACCGATCCGACCACCGCCTATGTCCGCCCGGATGTGCGCGCCTTTCTCGATTATGCGAATGCCGCGCCCGGCCCGCAAATGCACGAGGCCGGCGCGGTCGAGGCGCGGCGGATGATGCGTGCGTCGCTGCCGCTGGTCGATCTGGACGTCGGCGTGCTTGCCGTCCGCCGCGATCTTGCCTGCCCCGGCCCGGACGGCGGCACGATCCCGCTGCGCCTTTACGATTCCCGTGCGGATCGCGCGCCGGGGCCGGTGCTGGTCTATTTTCACGGCGGCGGCTTCGTGATCGGCGATCTCGATACGCATGAACCGCTCTGCGCGCAGATCGCCCGCACGCTCGATCTGCCCGTGATCGCGGTCGATTACCGGCTCGCCCCCGAGCATCGCTGGCCCGCCGCGCCCGATGATTGCGAAGCCGCCGCCCGCTGGATCGCCAGCGGCCCGGCCGATCTCGGCTTCGGCGTCTCGGGGCTGGTGCTGGCCGGCGACAGCGCGGGCGGCACCCTGTCCATCGTCACCGCGCTTGCGCTCCGCGATGCACCCGCCGCCAGCCCCGTCATCGCGCTCTGGCCGCTCTACCCGCTGGTCGACGCGCGCGAACGCTATCCCTCCTACGACCAGTTCTCGCAGGGTTATTTCCTGTCGGGCGAGGGGATGACATGGTTCGACGCCTGCTACGCATCGGACAAGACGCATTGGCGCGCCAGCCCGTTGCAGGCCAGACATGAGGGCCTTCCGCCCACGCTCATCCTCACCGCCGCGCTCGATCCGCTGCGCGATCAGGGCCGCGCCTTCGCACAGGCGACGATCGCCGCCGGCGTGCCGACCATCTACCGCGAGGCGATCGGCAATATCCACGGTTTCCTCAACCTGCGCCGCGCCATTCCATCGGGCGAAGGCGATCTGATGGCTTGTCTCGCCGTGCTGAAACCGATGATCGTGGAGGCCGAGGCCAATCGCGTCATGGCACAGGCGGCGCCGCGATGAGCGATCTCCCCTATCGCCCCGCCGCCGGCGTCATGCTGCTGAATGCCGAGGGCAAGGTCTTCGTCGCGCAACGCATCGATACCACGCTGGAAGCCTGGCAGATGCCGCAGGGCGGTCTCGACCCCGGCGAGGATGCCGAGGCCGGCGCGCTGCGCGAACTGGAGGAGGAAACCGGCATCCCCCCTCATCTGGTCGAGATCGTCGCCCGGTCGCGCGGCGAGCTTCTCTATGACCTGCCGGCCGATCTGGCGGGCAGCCTGTGGCGCGGCCGCTATCGGGGTCAGCGCCAGATCTGGTTCCTGCTCCGCTTCATCGGGCAGGATGCCGATATCGACCTGCAAACCGCGCATCCCGAATTTCGCGCCTGGAAATGGGCCGAACCGGGCGAACTTCCGGATCTGATCGTCCCGTTCAAGGCCGAACTCTACCGGAATGTGCTACGCGAATTCGCCGATCATCTGTCCTAGGTTTGTCCATGCTTCCGTTGATCCTGTTCGCCGCACAAACGCTCACCCTGCCACCCGAACTGCTGCCGCCGGAAACGGTGGTCGCCCCGCCCGCACCGGTCTTCGTCTTCTTCCTGCCGCCGCCGCCCACGCCGCTGCCGCTGCTCGATCCGCCCGCCCCGGCCGATGCGCCGCCGGTGCTGCCGGAGGAAATCCGCGCCGTGCTGACCGCGGCGGTGGACAGTGGCGATCCCGCAGCGGTGGCGGCGGTCGTGCGCTTCGCCAAGACCACCAATCCGGAAACCGCCGGACAGATTGACCGCATCAACGAAGCCTATCTGGCCCGCGTCGCTGCCCGCAAGGCGCGCGAGGCGCGCGAACGGCGCGACGAACTGCTGCTGGCCGGTCCGCTCGATTTCTGGAAGGGCGAAGTCGAACTCGGCGCATCCCGCTCCACCGGCAATACCGACGCGCTCGGCGTCTATGTCGCCGCTCGTGCCAATCGCGACGGTATCGACTGGCGACACAAACTGACCGCGCGGCTCGATTATCAGCGCACCAACGGCGTCACCAGCACCGAACGCGGGATCGTCAGCTACTCGCCCAACTACAAGATCGACGATCAGCTCTACACATTCGGCCTCGGCCAATATGAGCGCGACCGTTTCCTGGGGTACACCACCCGTCTTACCGCCGGCGGCGGGCTGGGCTATAGCGTGTTCCGCGAAGGCCCGATCAAGCTCGATCTGGAAGGCGGCCCGGCCTTCCGCCAGACCGACTATGTCGATCAGCCGAGTGAATCCGGCCTCGCCGCCCGCGCCTCCATGGCGATGACATGGCGGATCACGCCCAAGGTCAACCTGACGCAGAATGCCGCTTTCTACCTCGAACCCGATAATCGCAGCGCCAATGCCAGCACCGCGCTCGACACCACCATCCTGGGTTCGCTGAAGGCGCGCTTCTCCTACAACGTGCAATATGAACGCGCCGCCCCCACACGCAACCGCTCGGTCGACACGCTGAGCCGGGCGACTTTGGTCTATGGCTTCTAGGGGGGGGATGTCGGATCCGGATGAACGAACATGATCCGTCCATCCCGAGCGCAGTCGAGGGGCCGACCGAGCGAAGCCGAGGTCTCCCCCCTCGCGCTTCTCGGCTTCGCTCGAAGAGGCCCCTCGACTACGCTCGGGACGGACGGATAGCGGGAGTTCAATACGGCTCTGATATACACTAGGCTCCCCCCATGACCCACGCCGCCCTTCTCGAACGCGCCGCCGCCGCCCCGATGCTGGATCAGGTGCTGGCATGGTCCGCCATCAACAGCGGATCGCGCAACCTGACCGGGCTGGCGACGATGGCCGGGCTGCTCGCAGATGCCTTCTCCGCCTTGCCCGGCCCGATCACGCTGGAGGCCCCCGCCCCCGTCGATGCCATCCTGCCAGACGGACGGCGCGTGGATCTCGATCATGGCCGCAACCTGCATCTGCGCGTCCGCCCCGATGCGCCGGTCCAGTTGCTGCTCACCGGCCATATGGACACCGTCTTCGCCGCCGATCATGCCTTCCAGACGACCCGCTTCCTCGATCCGACCCGCCTGAACGGCCCCGGCGTGGCGGACATGAAGGGCGGCATCGCCATCATGCTGGCCGCGCTGCTGGCGATCGAGGGCGATCCGGTGCGCGATCGCATCGGCTATGAGGTCGTGCTGAACGCGGACGAGGAAGTCGGCTCGCTCGCCTCCGCCCCGCTGATCGCACGCGCGGCGCAGGGCAAGATCGCTGCGCTCACCTATGAACCGGCGCTCGCCGACGGCACGCTGGCGGGTGCGCGGCCCGGCAGCGGCAATTTCTCCGCGATCGTCACCGGACGCAGCGCCCATGCCGGCCGCAATCCGGAAGATGGCCGCAACGCACTGGTCGCCGCCGCCGATCTCGCATTGCGTCTGTCGAAGGCGGCCGGCCCGCGTCTGTCGGTCAATCCGGCGAAGATCGATGGCGGCGGCCCCAATAATGTCGTGCCGGATCACGCCGTCCTGCGCGTCAACATGCGCCCCGCCACGCCGGACGACGCCGTCCGCGCCCGTTCCTTCCTCGACGCTGCGGTCGCGATGGTCGCGGCGTCGCATGATGTCTCCATCCACGTCCATGGCGGCTTCGGTCGCCCGCCCAAGCCGCTCGATCCCGCCGCCGAACGGCTGTTCGCGCTGGTCCGCGATTGCGGGTCCGAACTGGGCCTCGCCATCGGCTGGTCACCCACCGGCGGCGTGTGCGACGGCAATAATATCGCGGCCTGCGGCGTGCCCGTGGTCGATACGATGGGCGGACGCGGGGGCGCGATCCATAGCGACGAGGAATTTCTCCTGACCGACAGCCTGCCCGAACGCGCCCGCCTGTCGGCGCTGGTCCTCCATCGTCTCGCCACGGGCGGCCGCCCATGACCTTCGTCGTCCGCCCCTCGCGCCCTGCGGATATCGACGCGCTCTATGAAATGGCGAAGCTGACCGGCGGCGGCTTCACCAACCTGCCCCCCGATCGCCCCGCGCTGGATGCCAAGCTGGCCCGCTCCGCCGAAGCTTTCGCCCGCACGGACGATACGCCCGGCAATGATCTGTTCGTGCTGATCCTGGAGGATGCGGAAACCGGCCGCGTCGCCGGCACCGCGCAGATCTTCTCCTGCGTCGGCACGCTCTGCCCCTTCTACAGCTATCGCTTGGGCACGCTGAGCCAAAGCAGCCGCGAACTCGGCCGCACCTTCAAGGCGGAGATGCTGTCTCTGACCACCGATTATGAGGGATCGTCGGAAGTGGGCGGCTTGTTCCTCCATCCGCGCGAACGCGCCGGCGGTCTCGGCCTCCTGCTCGCGCGCAGCCGCTATCTCTTCATCCGCCAGCACCGGGCGCGCTTCGCCCAGCGCGTCATCGCCGAATTGCGCGGCGTGATCGATGAATCGGGCGGGTCACCCTTCTGGGATGGCCTGGCCGGCAAATTCTTCGGCATGAGCTTTCAGGAAGCGGACGAATTCAACGCCACGCACGGCACGCAATTCATCGCCGATCTGATGCCCAAACATCCCGTCTACCTCGCCATGCTCACCGATGCCGCGCGCCATGTCCTCGGCCTTCCCCACCCCACCGGCCGCGCGGCGATGCGGATGCTGGAAAAGGAAGGCTTCGCGCATGAAGGCTATGTCGACATTTTCGACGGCGGTCCCACCATGGCAGCCCGGACCGACCAGATCGTGACGATCCGCGACGCGGTGGAGGCAACGCGCGCGCGCGGCGATACCGTCACCGGCGAAACCGCCTTGCTCGCCACCGGCCGCTTCGATCGGTTTCGCGCGGCATGGGGGCGGATCGAGCGACGCGACACGGATGTCGCGATCGACGCCGCAGCAGCGCAGGCGCTCGGCCTCGCCGCCGGCGATCCCTTCATCCATGTGGGGCGCTGACATGGTCGAGATTAATTTTGACGGCATCGTCGGCCCCAGCCATAATTATGCCGGCCTCAGCCTCGGCAATCTCGCCGCGCAGGGCAGCGCCGGGCGCGCGTCCCAACCCCGCGCCGCCGCGCTGGAAGGCATCGCCAAGATGCGCGCCAATCTCGCGCTCGGGCTGACGCAGGGCGTTTTCATGCCGCACCCCCGCCCCGATGCCGACTGGCTGGCGGCGCTCGGCACCGATGCCCTCTCCGCCGATCCGCTGCTGCGCGCCAATGCGATGAGCGCATCGGCGATGTGGGCCGCCAACGCCGCCACCGTCTCGCCCGCCGCCGACACCGCGGACGGCCGCTGCCATCTGAGCGTCGCCAACCTGCTCACCATGCCGCACCGCGCGCATGAATGGCCCGCCACGCTGGCGCAATTGCGCGTCGCCTTCGCGCACCCCGCCTTCGCGGTCCACGCCCCGGTCCCCGCACCATATGGTGATGAAGGCGCGGCCAATCATATGCGCTTGTCCGCCACGTCGGACGCGCCGGGCGTCGAGATCTTCGTCTACGGCGTGACGGGTGGTCCCTTCCCCGCGCGCCAGCATGAACAGGCGAGCCGCGCGGTCGCCCGCCGCCACGGTCTGAACGCCGAACGCACTTTGTTCGTCCGCCAATCCGACGCCGCCATCGCCGCCGGGGCGTTCCATAATGATGTCGTCGCGGTAGCGGACGGCCGCGTGCTCTTCGCCCACGAACAGGCCTTCGCCGACCCCGCCGCGCTCCATGCCGATCTCCGCCGCCTGATTCCGGACGTCGAAATCGTCGAGGTGCCCGCCGCGAGCGTCCCGTTGGCCGACGCCATCCGCAGCTATCTCTTCAACGCGCAACTCGTGACATTGCCCACCGGCGAAACCGCGTTGATCCTCCCCTCGGAAGCACGCGAGGTCGATAGCGTGCGCCGCTGGCTCGACGAGATGCGCGAGGGCAACGGCCCGATCCGCCAGATCCATTTCGTCGACGTCCGCGAATCGATGGCCAATGGCGGCGGTCCCGCCTGCCTCCGCCTGCGCGTTGTCGCCGATCCCGCCACCGTCGATCCGCGCTTCCTGGTCGACGCCGCCAAGCTGGATCGTATCGCGGCGGTGATCGAAGCGCACTGGCCCGAAACCATCACGCCCGACCGGCTGGGCGATCCCGCGCTCCACGCCGCCATCCGTTCGGCGCGCACGGCTTTGCTGACCCTGCTGGACCTGACCCTGCTCGATTGAGCGGGGATTAGTCCCCCTCCATCTCCAGCACGATCGCATCGATCCGCCGCAACGTCGTCACGAACCGGTCGATCTCCGCCGCTTCCAGTTGCGCGAAGATCCGCCGCTCCAGTTCCAGCGCCTTCGGAGCGACCTGCGCATACAGATCCCGCCCGGTGACGGTGAGTTGCAGCAACTGCGACCGACCATCCCCCGGATTATAGGCACGCGACAGCAAACCTCGCTCCACCAGCGCGATCGTGGCGCGGCTCACCGTCACCTTGTCCATCCGCGTCCGGCTGCCGATCACCGCCTGCGTGATGCCGTCGCTTTCCCCGATGACCGCGATCAGCCGCCATTCCGCGATCGTCAGCCCGAACAAGGCGGCATAGGTCCGCGCGATGCTGTTGCTCACCAGATTGGAGGTGAAGGACAGCCGGAACGGCAGGAAATCGTCGAGGATCAGCGGGCTTGTGGTCATGCGCAATGGTATCATTTGACACTTTCCTTCGAAAGCGACATCTTGGTTTCAAATGATACTGGTTGCATGAGGAACGCGACGATGGGCGAGATGGACGTCAATCCGATGGGGCTGGACGGCTTCGAATTTTGCGAATTCACCTCGCCCGATCCGGATCGCATGGCGGCGCAGCTCGAACAGTTCGGCTTCGTCCCCGCTGCCACCCATCCGACCAAGGCCGTCACGCGCTACAAGCAGGGGCGGATCAACCTGCTGCTCAACCGCGAACCGACCGGGCAGGCCGCAACCTTCCGCGCCGCGCATGGCCCCTCCGCCAACGGCATGGCCTTCCGCGTGCAGGATGCCGCCGCCGCCTTCGACGCCGCGCTGTCGCATGGTGCGAAACCCGCCGACGCCGCCGACAGCGCGCTGGGCGAAGATGCCTTCGTCCTTCAAGGGATCGGCGGCTCGCTCCTCTATCTGGTGGATCGTCACGGCGCGGCCGGCTCGCTCTATGACGACTGGACGCCCGTCCCCGGCGCGGCGGAAGCGGAAGCCGCCAACAATGCCGGCCTCGATCTGCTCGACCATCTCACCCATAATGTCCGGCGCGGGCAGATGCGGACCTGGGCCGAATTTTACGGCCGGATCTTCGGGTTCGAGGAACAGAAATATTTCGATATCAAGGGCAAGGCGACCGGCCTGTTCAGCCAGGCGATGATCGCCCCCGATCGCGCGATCCGCATTCCGCTGAACGAGAGCCAGGACGATCACAGCCAGATCGAGGAGTTCCTCAAGGACTATAATGGCGAAGGCATCCAGCATCTTGCGCTGACCACCGAGGACATTTTTGCCACGGTCGAGAAACTGCGCGCGCGCGGCGTGCGGCTGCAGGACACGATCGAAACCTATTATGAGCTGGTCGATGCCCGCGTCCCGGATCACGGCCATGATCTGGAACGCCTGCGCCGCAACCGCATCCTGATCGACGGCAATGTTGGGGAAGAAGGCCTGCTGCTCCAGATCTTCACCGAGAACATGTTCGGCCCGATCTTCTTCGAAATCATCCAGCGCAAGGGCAATCAGGGGTTCGGCAACGGCAATTTCCAAGCGCTCTACGAATCGATCGAACTCGACCAGATCCGTCGCGGCGTCATTACGGTGGACGCATGACGAAAGGGGCAGCGATGACCGATTATCTGTCCGGCTTCGGCAATCATGTCGCGACCGAGGCGATTCCCGGCGCGCTGCCCATCGGTCGCAACGCGCCGCAGCATGTGCCCTTCGGCCTCTATACCGAGCAACTGTCCGGCACCGCCTTCACCGCCCCCCGTCACGAAAACCGCCGAAGCTGGCTCTACCGCCTGCGCCCCGCGGCGAATCATCCCGCCTTCACGCCCTGTGACGCCGCGCCCCTGCTTCGCTCAGCACCGTTCGATGCGGTGCCGCCCTCGCCCAACCGGCTCCGGTGGGATCCGCTGCCTTGGCCGGACCGCCCGACAGACTGGCTGGACGGCTTGGTCAGCTATGGCGGCACCGGCAACGTCGCCGAACAGAGCGGCGTCGGCATCCATCTCTATGCCGCGACGGCGGATATGGACCGTGCCTTCTTCTCCGCCGATGGGGAAATGCTGATCGTCCCCGAACAGGGCGCGCTCGCGATCGACACCGAACTGGGCAGACTCCGTGTCCCGCCGCTACACATCGTTTTGATCCCGCGCGGCGTCCGCTTCCGCATCCGCCTGCCCGATGGCCGCGCGCGCGGCTATGTCTGCGAGAATTACGGTGCGCCCTTCCGCCTGCCCGATCTTGGCCCGATCGGCGCAAACGGTCTCGCTAACCCGCGTGACTTCGAAACACCCGTCGCCTGGTTCGAGGATGACGACACGCCCTGCACCCTCGTCCAGAAATTCCAGGGTGGTCTCTGGGGCACGACCCTCCCCCATCCCCCGTTCGATGTGGTCGCCTGGCACGGCAATCACGCCCCCTGCCGCTATGATCTGCGCCGGTTCAACACGATCGGCAGCATCTCCTTCGATCATCCCGATCCGTCCATCTTCACCGTGCTGACCAGCCCCAGCGACACCGCCGGCACCGCCAACTGCGATTTCGTGATCTTCCCGCCGCGCTGGATGGTGGCGGAGGATACGTTCCGCCCGCCATGGTTCCACCGCAACGTCATGAGCGAATTCATGGGCTTGATCGAAGGCGCCTATGACGCCAAGGCCGGTGGCTTCCAGCCCGGCGGCGCCAGCCTGCACAATCAGATGAACGGCCACGGCCCCGACCGCGCCAGCTATGACAAGGCGATTGCTGCGACATTGGTCCCGCATCACATCACCGACACCATGGCGTTCATGTTCGAAACCCGCCACGTCATCCGCCCCACGCGCTGGGCGACGGAAACGCCGACGATGCAACCCGATTATGACGCGGTATGGGACGGCTTCGCCAAGGCCCGGATCCCGACATGACGGCTGGCGAGCGCCTGTTCGCCACCCCGCCCGGCATCCGCCTCGGCCATCGCAACGCCATAGCGGACGGCACCGCGCGCAACTTCGTCCTGCAACTGCGCACCGGCCGCTTCCACGGCTTCGTCGTGCGGCGCGGAGGGAGCGTGGTCGGCTATGTCGATCGCTGCCCCCATCTCGGCCTTCCGCTCGCACAGACGCTGGACGCCTATCTGACGCCGGATGGCGGACACATCCTCTGCGGGTGGCACGGCGCGCTGTTCACCATCGATACCGGCCTCTGCGTCGGCGGCCCCTGCACCGGCCGGTCGCTGTCGGCGTGGCCCGTCCACATCGTCGACGACATTCTGTTCACGGGCTGACGGCGGGGGCGCGGAACGGAGCCGCAAACGAAAGCGGGCCAGTGCATCTCTGCACCGGCCCGCTTTGTTTTCTCTCCTAGGAGAGATTGGTGCGCCCGGAACGATTCGAACGTCCGGCCCTCAGATTCGTAGTCTGATGCTCTATCCAGCTGAGCTACGGGCGCCCCGTGGGGGTGTCTCTAGCCAGACCTTTCGGATCGCGCAACCCTGTTGCGACACAAAAATGTTCGGGCATAAGACGGCATGTCCAAATTCACGCCCGCCACCGCCTCCGCCCCGCTTTTGTGCGTCACGCTCATGGCGCTGGCGGGGTGCGCCACCGATACCGCATTCCCCTCGCTGGCCCCGCGCCCGATCGAGGCGATCGCCCGCCAGCCGGAACGCGTGGTGACCGATGCACCGCGTCCGAAGGATGCCGCGCTGGATGCGCAGGTCGCGGAGATCGCACAGGCATTGGATGCCAATGAACGGGAATGGGCCACGGCCATCGCCTCCACCCGCAGCACGGTCGATCGCGCACGCGGACGTGCCGTCGGCGACGATCTGTGGGTTTCCGCGCAACAGGCCATTTCGCGGCTGGAACCCATCCGGCAAGTTGCCGGCACGCTGGTCGAAACGCTCGACCGCCTGCGCGTCGCCCAGGCGCAACGTCCGGTCCTGGCCGACACCACCCGCCTCGATTCGGTCTGGCAACGCGCGGTCGCACAGGCCGAATCGCAAGCGACCGCCTATCAGGCGATCGTCAACATCCTCCCGGCCGGCTGATTCGTCAGAAGCGCCGCGAAAATCCGACGAACAGTCGGACGTCGGGCGTGTCGGCGTTCAGCCCGATCGCGGTGCCGCCATCCACCTGCAACGCTTCATTGACCTGATAGCCGCCGGAGAAGGCGGCCAGCACCGTCGTGGCATGGCCGGCCGGATCACGATCCCGCTCCACCATCACTTCGGTCGTGGTCGAAACCGCGTCGGACAGCGCCACCGCCAGCCCCATGATTCCCGAATATGCGAGGTGCCGCCCGGACCCGACTTCATCCGCCGCCGCATCCACTTCCCCGGTAAACTGCACCTGCACGGCATCGCTGACCTGATAGCCCACCGGCAGGATCGCCCCCGCCGCCCATGTTCCGCCGCCGATCGGCAAGCGCCCGACGGGAATCGTCACGAAGGGCTGCACCGCGAGATTGAACCCCTCGCCATCCGGATGTCCGAGATTCCGACGTACCGCTAAGAAAACGTCGCCGATCCGCGTCTGCCGGCTGCGGCCGGACGCATCATGCATCCATTCCCGGCCGATCGCGGTCCAGCCGAGCTGGACTTCGGTATGCGGTGCCAGCCCGTATCGCAGCAGCAGATCGCTGCCGATCAACGTGTCGGTTCGTTGCTCTTCATTCTGTTCGCGCTGCCAATCCGCCACGCCGACCTCCACCATCGCATGTCCGACATCGACGACGCAGGCCCCCGCCCCCAGACTCGGCCGGGTCGCGCAAAAGGGCCGCAAATCGGCAGCAGCCGCGGGCATGGCGATGCCAGCGATCATCGCGCCGGCGGCGAGGAGAAGAATCCGTTTCATTTCCGTTCCATCCGCCGCCGAACCACGCCCCGCAAGACCCAAAACGCACTGGCGGCATCGGGCGCGCAGATCGTGACGTCCCCGTCTTCAGCCGCTAGACCCGACCAGATGTTCAGGACACGCCCCGCCCGTCCCCGCTCTGCCCATGGCACGCCGTTCAGGATCGGTCGGCTCCTGCTCCGCCTGCTGCTCGGCTTCGTGCTGCTGTCGCTGGTCTGGGTCGCTCTGTATCGCATCGTTCCACCACCCGTGACCGCGACGATGCTGGGGGATCTCTTCACCGGCCGGGGCATCGACAAGAAGTGGATGTCGCTAGACCGGATGGATCCCGATATGCCCCGCGCGGCCATCGCGGCGGAGGACGGCAATTTCTGCCGCCATAACGGTTTCGATGTGTCCGCGATCGAACAGGCCATGCGTGCGAATCTGGAGGGCCGTCGCCTGCGTGGTGGATCGACGATCAGCCAGCAGGTCGCGAAGAACGCCTTTCTCTGGCAGGGCGGCGGCTTCTTCCGCAAGGGGCTGGAGGCGTGGTTCACGGTGCTGGTGGAAGCGATGTGGCCCAAACGCCGCATCATCGAAGTCTATCTGAACATCGCGGAAACCGGGATCGGCACCTATGGCGCCAATGCTGGCGCGCTCCGCTATTTCCATCATGACGCATCGCGGCTCAGCCCGATCGAGGCGTCCCGGATCGCGGCGGTCCTTCCGCTTCCCAAGAAGCGCGGCGCCATTGCCCCGACCGGCTTCACCCGCCGTTACGGCGGCAACATCCAGCGCCGCATCCCGAAGATGCAGCGCGCCGGCTTCTACGCCTGTCTGTAAAGGTCAGGGAGAAACATCAACCCGTTCGGTTCGAGCCTGCCGAGAACGTAGCGCCACGTTCTCGACAGGCTCGAACCGAACGGATCAAAGGAACCTGAACAAAATCAGAAAGGCAGCTTGAAGCCCGGCGGCAACGGAATACCCGCAGTCATCTTGCTCATTTCTGCCGAAGAGGCCGCATCCGCCTTGCCGCGCGCATCGTTCAGCGCCGCCGCGATCAGATCCTCCAGCATCTGCTTTTCGGAAACCTGCATCAGGCTGTCGTCGATCGCGACACCCAGAATGCGGCCCTTGGCCGTCGCCTTCACCTTCACCAGCCCGCCGCCCGACACGCCTTCGACCTCGATCGTGTCGAGGCTGTCCTGCGCTTGCGATAGCTGGTCCTGCACATTCTTCGCCATGGCGAGGATATCATCGAGATTCTTCACGAAGCAGCACTCCTGTTCTGATCCAGCGTGTAGCCCAGCAACTCGGTATCCGGAAAGGCCTCACGCGCGGCGCGCACCACCGGCATGTCCCACACCGCCGCGCGCTCCGCCGCTTCCGCCGCCCTTTCCTGGTCGAGCATGGTCGGTGCAGCTTCACCTTCTTCGGCGGAAACCGTCCAGACCGCACCCGTCAGCCGCTTCAACGCACCCGTCAGCTTGCGCAGATCGATCGGGCGGGTCGGGCGAAACACCAGTTCCGGCGGCGCGTACCGAATCAGCCCGGCGAAATCATGCAGTTCCTGAGCCAGCAAAGGTTCGCCACCATCGGCCAGCAGATCATGCAGCGCCCGGAAATCGACCGGCAGTTCCGGCCCCTTCTCCACGACCGGGGCGACCGGAGCCGCCGCTTCGGGGGCAGGCATCGCCGTCGACGAAGCGACCTGTGCAACCGTCGCAGCCGCCGCCGGCAACGCCTCGCCACTGGTCAGCCTCCGGATCAACGCCCCCGGATCGGGTAACTGGCTGGCATGGACGATCCGCAGCAGCGCCATTTCGGCGGCCTCCATCGGCAGGATCGCCGACTGCACTTCCTCATGGCCTTTCAGCAGCAATTGCCACATCCGGTGCAGGATCGGGAAACCCAGCCGGCTCGCCCAATCCGCAAACGCTTCACGCTCCTCGGCAGACAGCGCCGGATCCTGCCCGTCACTCACCTTGGCCCGCGTCACCCCGTGGCATGTCTCCAGCAGCCCACGGAACAGGGCGGTCGGATCGACCCCCAGTTCATGTTGCTGCGCCACCGCCGCCAACACCGCAGGCGCATCCCCCGCCAGCAATTTCGCGAACAGGCTGCGCACCGCACCACGATCAGACAAGCCCAACATCTCGCGCACCTGCGCCGCCGCCACCTGATCCTGCCCATGCGCGATCGCCTGATCGAGAATCGACAATCCGTCGCGCGCCGATCCTTCCGCCGCCCGCGCGATCAGCGCCAGCGCCTCCGGCTCCGCCTCCACGCCCTCGGCCTGCACCACATGCGCAAAATGCTGCGCCAGCAGGTCCGCGGGAATCCGCCGCAAATCGAACCGCTGGCACCGCGACAGCACCGTGACCGGGATCTTGTTCACCTCGGTCGTCGCGAACAGGAATTTCACATGCGCCGGCGGCTCTTCCAGCGTCTTCAACAGCCCGTTGAATGCCGGCTTCGACAGCATATGCACTTCGTCGATGATATAGACCTTGTACCGCGCCGACACCGACGCATAGCGCACCGCCTCGATGATCTCGCGAATATCGTCGATGCCGGTATGGCTGGCCGCGTCCATCTCGGTCACGTCGATATGCCGCCCCTCGGCGATCGCGATGCACGGTTCGCATCGTCCGCACGGGTCGATCGTCGGCCCGCCTTGCCCGTCCGGCCCGATGCAGTTCAGCGCCTTCGCGATCAGCCGTGCGGTCGATGTCTTGCCCACCCCGCGCACGCCGGTCAGCAGGAAGGCATGGGCCAGCCGCCCGCGCCGGATGGCGTTACCCAGGGTCGTCACCATCGCATCCTGTCCGATCAGCTCGGCAAAGGTCTGCGGACGATATTTGCGCGCGAGCACGCGGTACGGGACTGGGGATTCGGCCATGGACCAGATTTAGGACATCACCCGATCTTTGTCGAAGGACGGTTACGCCGGATCATGGCCCGCATCATTCCGGTGCCTGCACCGCGCCGGCTGTCCTTTGCGTTCATGCGGCCGTGAAGTATGTTGCCTATCCGAAACGATCATGGTCGGAAACGATATGGCGACGTCTACTGAGAAGCGGTTGTCCGAATATTATCTACCCCACCACCCTTTTTCGGAACGGCATTGGACGATGATTCGCGGCGATGCCGTCGCGGTCCAGAACAGCGTGGACGCATTCGATCCGCTTCACGATCCAATCGCCACCCGACTGATGGCGTTGCGCGAATGGCCACGACGGTTGCTCGACAAGGCCGACTCCACACCACCCCCGTTCGGGCTGGCAGACTTCACCCTGCTCGAACGCGCGCCGCAGGATAGTGTCTACGGGCTCGTAGGTCGCTTCTGGAGGTTCGATTTCGGTTTGGCCGACATTCCCGACGCCGATGCCTTTCTGGCCTATGACCAGCCGGGCGTGGCAAAACTCATATTGAGTTTCGAGACTGAACCAAGCGGAGATGGTAAGACCAAGCTCGTGACACGCACGCGGATCTTCTGTCCAGACCGGGATCGCGTCTCCGGCTCACGCCTTATTGGTATGCCATCAGACCCGTCAGCGGGTTCCTGCGCCGAAGAATGCTGAACCAGATCAAGCCGCAAGTTGAAGATAGCAGCAAACGACGCTGACAGCTTCGACCGAAGAACGCGGACGCGGATTCGATCAAAGCGGAATTATACGAAAAGTCCCGCAGCGTCCGGTCATGGAGGATGCGTAGGAGCGTGCGATCAGCGCAGCGTAGGAGCCGGAACGACCCGGTACGAAATCGTTGTGGCTGCTTCCTTCCGGATCTGACCAGATTGGCGACAGCACCGTCCGCCCGACTCCCGCGCCGGCTATGGGGGATGTGCCTGCGGAGGGCAACCCAAAACAAAACCCCCGCCCTACACAGGCGGGGGTTTCGAAACGTCATCCTCGACGGGCCACGTGCCCCGGCGCAGGCCGGGGCTTAAGTGCAACCGCTTCACCAAGGCCCCGACCTGCGCCGGGGCACTTGATCGAACGATCAGGCCTGATCGAAGATCTTGCCCCACGCCCGGACCGGACGGTCCTTCCAATGGCCACGATGATAGGCATCGCTCGCCAGCAGCGGCATCACCGATCCGGCTTCCGCGAACACCATCTGTTCGATGCCCGTGTTCACCTTGCCCCAGCTGGCCGCTTCCTGCAGCGTGGAGGAGGAGCAGGCACCGTCGCGCACGTCGGCGACGGTGATCTGCACGGCATATTTATGCACCTGCACATCGTCATGGCCGAGGATTTCAGCGCACACGACCGTGTCCTGAATGAAGTTATTCGGCACGCCGCCGCCGATCATCAGCAGGCCGGTCGTCCCAGCCTTCACCTTGATGTCGGTCAGTTCGCGGAAATCGGCGATCGCGTCGAGGACCATATAGGGCTTGCCCTCCTTAGCACGATCGACCTGATGCTTGACCAGACCGAAGCCCGCCGAGCTGTCGACGAACGCCGGGCAGAAGATCGGCACGTCATGCTCGTAGGCGAGCTTGACGAGGCTATTCTCCTTCTTCCCATGCTCGACCAGATATTTGCCCATTTCGCGGATGAAGGCGCGGCTGGAATAAGGCTTCGGCTCCAGCGAGTCCGCGATCTTCAGGATCGTGTGATCGCAATCCTGCAACTGCTCTTCGTCGATATAGGTGTCGTAGATCCGGTCGATCAGCAGCGAGCGCAGCGTGTCGTCGTCCGGCACTTCCAGCGCCTGATAATGTTTGTGGCCAAGGCCCTCGAAGAAATCCATGTCGACGATCGACGCGCCGGTGGCGACGATGCCGTCCACCATATTGTTGCGAAGCAGTTCCGCATAAAGATCCATGCACCCGCCCGCGGAGGTCGAACCCGCGATCACGAGGAAGATGGTGCAGTCCTTGTCGGCCAGCATCTGGTTGTAGATGTCGGTCGCACGGCCCAGGTCGCGGCTGGTAAACGACATTTTCTTCATCGCGTCCACGATCGGGCGCGCATCGAAGCTCTTGATGTCGATATGCTCGACGGTGGTGGAGAGCAGTTCCGCCTTGCGGGTGTCGTTGATCTTGGTGTCGGTCATGAAAACTCCACATCGGTTCCCCGCCATATTCGGGCGGAGCAAGGGGTGGGCGCACGCGATCCGCGAAACGCAGTCTTTGGAAACGGGTCCGCCCCGTCCCCGCCCCCTCCCGCGATCGGGAGGAGGTAAGGCATCATCTTAGTCGATCGAGGTTACAGCGTGACGACGTTCGCGCCGACGACAATTTCATCGTCCGCATCGTCAAGATAGACGCTGGCCATCGGCTCGTCGGTCGTCATGACGATCTCGCCGCCGGTGAAGCCGTTGAACCCGGTCCGCATCGCGCAGCCATAGGCGCCCAGCATCCCGATCTCGATATAGTCGCCCGCCTTGGTATCGGCCGGCAGCATGAACGGGCCGACCATATGATCCATATCGTCACAGGTCGGGCCGTAGAAGCTGAACCCGACATCCTTCGCGTTTGATTCGATCCCGCGCACCAGTTCGGTCGGGAAACGCCAGGCGACATGCGCCGCATCGAACAACGCGCCATAGGCGCCGTCATTGATGAACAGCTCGTCGCCGCGCCGCTTCTCCACGCGCACCAGCAGGCTGGCATATTCGGCGCACAGCGCCCGGCCCGGCTCCGCCCACAATTCGGCCGAATAGCTGATCGGCAGGCTCTCGAACGACTGCTTGATCGCATCGAAATAGGCCTGCAACGGCGGCGGCGTCATGCCCGGATAGACGGACGGAAATCCACCGCCGACGTCCACCACGTCCACTGTCACCGCAGCCGCGACGATCGCCTCGCGCACCCGGCCCATCGCCTGAATATAGGCCGCCGGGCTCATCGCCTGCGAACCGACATGGAAGCAGATGCCCAGCGCATCCGCCACCTGACGCGTGGCCAGCAACAGCGGCGCGGCATCGCGGGCTTCCACCCCGAACTTCGATGCCAGGCTCAGCTTGCTGTGGTCCGACGACACGCGGAGCCGGACGCACAGCGTCAGGTCGGTCGCGTCATTGGTGGCGCGGCAGATCTTTTCCAGCTCTTCCAGCGAATCCAGCGAGAAGGTACGCACGCCGTGGACATGATAAGCCTCAGCAATGGCTTCCTCGGCCTTGACCGGGTGCATGAAGCACAGGGTCGCGTCCGGATTGGTCTCCGCCACCAGCCGGACTTCCGCGATGGAAGCCACGTCATAATGGGTGATCCCGCTATCCCACAGGATGCGGAGCAGTTCCGGAGACGGGTTCGCCTTCACCGCATACATCGAACGGCCCTGGAACTTCTCGACGAAGAACCGGGCCGCGCGCCGTGCGGCGTGCGGACGAATCAGCGTGACCGGCTGAACCGGACGAAGGGCGGTTGCTAGCCCCAGCGCGCTATGATGCTTGTGCAATTCAAGGGACCTCCAGTGGTCGTTCCGACAAAAGCTGCCTTGCGGTGGAAGTCCCATGGGGCAGCGGACGCGTTACATAGGAACAGCGCCCCCCCCTGTAAAGTTGCAATCGCAAGACAGGAACTTTGTTTCCCGATCATCGGACGAAGGGAGGCCTGCCACGGACAAACCGCACATTTCCGGCATTTTCCGCGGGTGGATCGTTGGGAGGGCGCATCTCCCTGCACGTCCAATCCGCAATGCGGATCCACAGGCGTTAACCTTAGGAACCAACATTTGACCGAAACATGATTCGCCAGACGCGACATTTTCGGGCGGCAGGCAGCTGCATCCCCAAGCGCAAGCCAGACAGCTTCTCCGTCGAAGCCGCTTTCACTATCCTGCGCCCGTCAGTAGGACTCTGATTCAGGTCATACCTCTTCCTCCGCGATGCGCTCGGGCGGAGAAGAGACTTCAGCATACCATCAACCACGCTACCCAAGGCGATCCCTGACCGGCATCGCTCGAAGACGCAGCACCGCAATAAAAAAAGGGGTTCCGGTCATGCGACCGAAACCCCTTCATCCCGACCTCAATCCTCGCCGGGAGAGGTCATCATCTGTTCGGCTACACCCGCGGCATTGGCGCGGATGGCCTTTTCGAGCCGCTCCGCCACGTCTGGATGCTCTTTCAGATAAGTCTTCGAATTTTCCCGACCCTGTCCGATCCGGATCGAATCATAGCTGAACCAGGCACCGGATTTCTCGACCAGTCCGGCCTTCACCCCGATGTCGAGCAACTCGCCATTCTTCGAGACGCCCTCGCCATACATGATGTCGAATTCGACCTGCTTGAACGGCGGGGCGACCTTGTTCTTGACCACCTTCACACGCGTCGCATTGCCGACAATCTCGTCGCGATCCTTGATCTGCCCGGTCCGACGAATGTCGAGCCGCACCGACGCATAGAATTTCAGCGCGTTGCCACCGGTCGTCGTTTCCGGCGAACCATACATCACGCCGATCTTCATGCGGATCTGGTTAATGAAGATGACCAAAGTCTTCGAACGGCTGATCGATCCGGTGATCTTGCGCAGCGCCTGGCTCATCAGACGCGCCTGCAAGCCGACATGGCTGTCGCCCATCTCACCTTCGATTTCCGCCCGCGGCACCAATGCCGCGACCGAATCGACCACCAGCACGTCGATCGCGTTGGAGCGGATCAGCGTATCGGTGATCTCCAACGCCTGTTCGCCGGTATCCGGCTGCGAAACGATCAGTTCGTTCGTGTCGACGCCCAGCTTCTTGGCATAGCCCGGGTCGAGCGCATGTTCCGCATCGACGAACGCCGCGGTCCCGCCCAGCTTCTGCGCCTCGGCGATCACATGCAGCGCCAGCGTCGTTTTGCCCGACGATTCAGGCCCGTAAATTTCGACGATCCGCCCGCGCGGCAGGCCGCCAATGCCAAGCGCGATATCCAGCCCCAGCGAACCGGTGGACACGGCTTCGATCTCGACCGCTTCCTTGCTCCCCAGCTTCATCGCCGAGCCTTTACCAAAGGCACGGTCGATCTGCGCCAGCGCGGCTTCCAGGGCCTTCTGCCTGTCCATATCGACCTTTTCCTTCTCGGATCCGATAAGCTTCAATTGTGCCGCCATGATGTCGATCTCCGCATCCAAGGTCCAGTCTGTGCTGAACCCTATGTACGCACTTTGTTCCAAAGGAACAAGGAGGGAACGGAGATTTCATCGCAACGGCAATTGCGGCACCATCTAGGCGGTGGTGCAACGATGGTCCAGCGCTGGCCCATCGCCTTGCCGGTCAGGTGCGCACCGCCTGCAACGCGCTTTCCACCCGGTCCATGGTGAACGGCTTGGGCAAGGTCGGCGCTTCGGCATGGCGCGCGGGCGGCGGATCGATCATGCCGCCGGTCGCGATCACGAAGGCGATGCCGCGATCCGACAAGGCATCGGCCACCGCCCAGGACGGTTCACCGCCACGCAGATGCACATCGAGGATCGCGACGTCGAACGGTGTTTTGCCGACATGATCCAGCGCCGCCGTCACCGTATCCGCGCTGCCCGCGACACGGTGCCCCAGCGCATCGACGAAATCCTCGAGCATCATCGCGATGAGCGGTTCGTCCTCGACGATCAATACGGAAAGCGGTTCGGTCATGGCGGCGCTTTTAGGACGGGAAAGCGCGGCGGCATAGGCCTTTCGGCTCGTCGCGCCGACCAATCGGCTGAGCGAGATCAAGTTTGCGAACGTGTCGACCCGTTTCGCCGCTATTTCTGACGGCCGAGCGTCGCGCCCAGCGCATCACGCGCCGCCTGCCCCAGTTGCTGGACCGAAAAGGGCTTGGGCAAGAAGGCGACATTGTCGATCGCGATCGAGCGCCGCAACTGTTCCTCGGCATAGCCTGACATGAACAGCACCGGCAATTGCGGCAACTGCGCGCGGGCGTGGCGCACCATGGTCGGTCCGTCCATCGTCGGCATCACTACGTCGGTGACCAGCAGATCGATTTCCACCGGCTCAGGATTTTGCGCACCCCATTCGCCGATCCCCAGCATCTCCAGCGCCAGCTCGCCATTGGCGGCGGTCAGCACGCGGTAACCCTGCCGCGTCAGTGCACGTTCGGCGACCGCCCGCACCATATCCTCATCCTCGACGAGCAGGATCGTCCCCGTCCCCCACACTTCGGCGGGCATCTCCCGCGGCGGCGGCAAGGCGACCTCGGCCTTCGAATCCGCCTGATGGACCGGCAAATAGATGACGAAGCTGGTCCCCTGCCCCAATGTGGAATCGGCGAAGATGAAGCCGCCCGACTGCTTCACGATCCCGTAGACCGTCGACAGGCCGAGGCCAGTGCCCTTGCCCACTTCCTTGGTGGTGTAGAATGGCTCGAACACCTTGCCGAGCACTTCGGGCGGAATGCCGGTGCCGGTATCGGTCACGCTGAGCGCTGTGTAGTCGCCCACGGGCAGCACTTCGGAGCCGAGATCGCGCACCTGCGCTGCGGTGACGCCGTAGGTCTGGAGCGTCAGCGTCCCCCCGCCTGGCATCGCATCGCGCGCATTCACCGCCAGATTGACGATCACCTGCTCCAACTGCCCGGGATCGGCGCGCACCGCCCCGAGAGCACGGCCATGCTTCACCTGCAGCGTGACGGTTTCACCAAGCAAGCGCTTCAGAAGATTGGAAATCTCAGAAATTACGTCCGGCAGCTGCAACACTTGCGGCCGCAACGTCTGCTGCCGCGAGAAAGCGAGCAATTGCCGCGTCAGCCCGGCCGCGCGGTTCGAATTATGCTTGATCTGCTGGATGTCGTCATAATCGCTGTCGCCCGGCGTATGGCGCATCATCATCAGGTCGCAATGCCCGATGATCGCGGTCAGGATGTTGTTGAAATCATGCGCGACACCACCGGCAAGCTGCCCCACCGCCTGCATCTTGGTCGCCTGCGCCACCTGCCGTTTCAGCTTTGATTCCTCGGTGCTGTCTTTCAGGCTGAGCAACACCGAAGCATCGCCCAGCCCGCGCGCAGTGGCGATGGTGAGCGACACAGGTTCGTCCGGCCGATGCCGCAACCGCACCGACAAATCGCCCGAATGCTGCCGCCCGGAACCGAAGCGCCGCACCGCATCGGAAACCGCGCCCTTATCCTCCTTCACCACCAGATCGCTCGGATAAACCACCGATTGCCCCGCCGGCAGACCGGCTGCGCGCTCGAACGCCGCATTCACGAACAGCAGCCGCCCGTCGCGCTCCGCCAGCGCCAGCCCCAGCGGCAGCATGGCCAGCAGATTGTGGATGTGGATCGCCGCCGTGGAAGCACTGGGCGCAGCCATCCCGGCACCCGGGCTTTCGTCCAGGATCAGGAAGAGGCTGGTGTCGCGCTCATGGTCGATGGGCACCTGCACCAGCCGCAGCGGATCGATCTCGTCGCCTTCCGCCGCAAACCGGATCCGGTCATCCGGGCCGCGCCGCAACAAATCGGTGAGCAAGCGTCCAGTGGCATCCGCATCCGCCAGATCGAGCGCGCGCGCCGACAACACCCGGTTCGCACCCAGCAGGCGACCGTCGCGATCCACCATTGCCGCCATCACGCCCGCAGCACCCATCCGCCGACCGGCATCGCCGGTGACCAGCGCCAGCAGATCGCGCGCGGGATCCGCCACATGTTGCGGATGGAAGCGCCAGACGAGATGATCGTCCGCCTGCCCGGCCCGCATTACATGCGCCGACAGCCGCCGCTCGGCGGTCGTCAGGCCCAGCGCTTCGCCATCCCCGTCACGCCACGCCGCCCGCCCCGCCTGCATCAGCCGCGCCGCGCCATCCTCTTCGAACGCAATCGCGGACGGCGCGGGCAACCCGCCGAACCAAGCCTCATAGGCATGGTTCGCACAGAGCAACCGCCCGTCCCGGTCGCTGATCGCGACGGCATCATCATCATGCTCGATCGCGGCAAAGGCGAGCGACCAGTCCACCGCCGGCGCGCCCTGCGGCTCCGCGCGCAACCGCACATCGCGCGTCAGCCAGACCAGCCCCGCCAGCCCCGCCAACGTCGCTAAAAAGATCGTAGCGGGCAGCAGCGTCCCGGCAACCCACCAGATCGCCGCCGCGCTGGCGATGCCCAGCAACGCCACGCCTGCAATCGCAAGGCGTGGCACCGCGTCCGGATAGTGCGTCTGGTCTTTGCGGGAGGACATCATCGTCCCTTTCCTCCCGCTTGGGGGCAAGCGTCAAGCATGTCCCGCCGCTTTTGCGATACTTCCGCAGCAGCAGACGGGAAAGGCCCGCCCCGGAGGGATTTCTACCAGATGCGCACGCGCTGTTCGGGCGTCAGATACAGCATCGAACCGGGCGTCGGCTTCCATGCGGCATACCAGGGGTCGAGATTGCGCACGACCCAGGTGCGCTGCTCGGCGGGCGAATGCGGATCGGTCAGCAATTGCTGGCGCAACGCGGCCTCGCGATCGTTGCGCCGCCACACCTGCGCCCAGCCCAGATAGAAACGCTGGTCGCCGGTCAGACCGTCGATCACTGGCGCAGGCTTGCCGCCCAGCGATTTCTGATAGGCGCCATAGGCTGCGGTCAGCCCGGCCAGATCGCCGATATTCTCGCCCAGCGTCAGCCCGCCCTGCACATGCACGCCGGGAAGCGGCTCATATTTGTCATATTGCGCCACCAGTTGCGCGGTCAACGCCTTGAATTGCGCCACATCCTTCGGCGTCCACCATTCGGTCAGCTTGCCGGTCGCGTCATATTGCGATCCCTGATCGTCGAAATGATGGCTGATCTCATGTCCGATGACCGCGCCGATCCCGCCATAGTTGATCGCCGGATCGGCATTGGGATCGAAGAAGGGCGGTTGCAGGATCGCGGCCGGGAACACGATCTCGTTCATGCCGAAATTGGCATAGGCGTTGATCGTGGTTGGGGTCATGCCCCACTCCTCACGGTCCAACGGCTTGCCCAGCTTGTTCAGATCGCGCTGATATTCGAACGCCGTCCCGCGCTGGACATTGCCCAGCAGGTCGCCCCGCGCGATCCGCAACGCGGAATAATCGCGCCATTTGTCCGGATAGCCGATCTTCGCTCGGAACGCCGCCAGCTTGGCGCGCGCCTTGACCTTGGTTTCCGGCGCCATCCAGGTCAGCGCGTCGATCCGTTCACCCATCGATGCGATGACATTCTTCACCAGCGCATCGGCCTGCGCCTTGGCTTCGGGCGGGAAATATTTCGCGACATAGACCTGACCCAGATCCTCGCCGATCTGGCTGTTCACCAGCGCCACGCCGCGCTTCCAGCGATCGCGATTTTGCGGCGTACCCTGCAGCTTGGTGGCATTGAACGCGAAGGACGCATCGACGAAGGGTTGTGACAGATAGGGCGCGAAGCGGTTGATCGCGCGTAGCGTCAGATAATCCTTCAGCACCGGCAGCGGGGTGGCCACAAGGATCGCGGCCGATCCGGTAAAGGCACTGGGCTGTGCGACCAGAAACTGCGTCTGTGCAGCGGTCCCCGCCGACGCGAGGTAGGCGTTCCAGTCGAAACCGGGCGCCTTCTTTGCGAAATCGCCCTTCATCCACTTGTTATAGGTCTTCACGCTGTCGCGCGAATCGATCCGCGTCCACTGGACCTGCGCCAGCTTGGTTTCGAAATCGATCACCGCCTTCGCCCGCGCCGCGCCATCCGGCAGCCCCGCCAGCGAGAACAAGGTCGTCAGATAGCCGGCATAAGCCGTGCGCGCCTCCGCCAGCTTCGGATCGGTTTTCAGATAATAATCGCGGTCGGGAAGACCCAGCCCGGATTGCCCGAGCGAAACGATATAGGTTTCGGGATCGCGATCATCCTGCCCCACGCCGATCCGGAACGGCGACGGCACGCCGGTCCTTGCCAGTTCGCCCATCTTACCGGCCAGCGCCTGCTTGCTGGAAATCGCGGCGATGCCGGCCAGCATGGGCTTGAGCGGCGTAATACCCTTGGCGTCCACTGCGGCCTGATCGACGAAGCTGGCATAAAGATCGCCGATCTTCGACCCCGGCGTCCGCCCCGCCGCTTCCAGGATCTCCCGGCTGCGCTGCGTCGACAGATCGTCCAGCTTGGTGAACATGCCGAAGCTGGACCGATCGGCCGGGATCGGGTTCGTCTTCTTCCAGTTCCCGCTGGCGAAGGCGTCGAAATTGTCACCGGGGGCGACCGAACGGTCCATCCCCGCGACATCGAAGCCGAACGTCCCGATCGCAGGCTTGCCGGCGGCAATCGATGTCGCGGCGGGCGGCGTGGCGGGTTGCAGCGCGAAGGCGGCCGTTGCGATGGCGGCAAGCGCCGGCGCACCGAGCAATGCGATTTTCAGATGCATGGCAATTCCTGATTTCCTGTCGATCCACGACGCACGGCGTCCCGGAAAAAACTCATCCTAAGGATTGGGTGTCGCTTGGCGACCGTCACGCTGCACTTCCGTCGTCCGATCCCGCCCGTCCGTCGAAAAAGCGCCTCTATCCCCGCAGGGCCCGCTCCCGCGCGCGGCTGTGCCATTTATGGCCGATCCAGATCCGCCAGCCCACCGTGGCGATGGCATATCCGATCACGCCCGACGCCACCGCCAGCACGGTCAGCCCGCACAGCAGCCCCGGTGCGGCGGACGACAACAGCCAATGCTTCCACTGCGCGAAGGTCGCGCCGGCATGGATCATCCGCATCACCGATCCGGGATCGGTTTCCATGCCGAACAGCGCGCTGGCGATCCACAGCGACGCGATCACGATCAGCGGCGTCGTCACCGGGTTGGACAACAGGGTCGTCCCCGCCGTCAACGGCACATTGGCGCGGAACGGGATGGCCAGCAACGCGGCGGACAAAGGCTGCACGAACGGGATCATCACGAAGATACCGACCAGCAGCCCGATCCCGATCGCGCGCGGCACGGAGCGCCGCGTGAACCGCCACAGCGCCGGCCGCAGCAGCAGGTGGGCCACCGGCCGCAACATGCGGTTGCCTTCCAGCTCCTCGCGGCTGGGCAGCATCGCGCCGATGCGGTCGGCGAGCCAGGTCTTAGCCACGTTCGCGCATGATCCGGGCGCGGTCGCGGGACCAGTCGCGATCCTTCTGCACTTCACGCTTGTCGTGCAGCTTCTTGCCCTTGGCCAGCGCCAGTTCCACCTTGGCCCGCCCACGCGCGTTGAAATAGATCGCCATCGGGATCAGCGTCATCCCCTCGCGCGACACGCCGTTGCGCATCTTCTCGATCTCACGCTCATGCAGCAGCAATTTGCGCGGGCGCTTGGGTTCATGATTGAAACGATTGCCGAAATTATATTCGGGGACGTTGGCGTTCACCAGAAAAACCTGCCCGTCCTTCACCTCGGCATAGCTTTCGGCGATCGATCCCTCGCCGAAGCGCAGCGACTTCACCTCGGTCCCGGTCAGTGCGATGCCGGCCTCGAAAAATTCCTCCAGAAAATATTCGAAGCGCGCCCGCCGGTTCTCGGCAACGACCTTCACTTTTTCGAACTGTACGGGCTTGGGACGGGCCATCAGGCGGAATATCTCATCTTGAACCGGGGGAGCACTGCCCCGGCCTGCACCGGAACGGATATGCCAACAAACGAAGCGCGGATATGGGGTCCGCCGGTTATATTCAAATCAACCCTGCGATTTTCAGCCCCTGATCCACCTGCGCGCGGCTCGCCTCGGACGGCCATGTCATCGGCAACCGCAGCTCGGTCGGAAAGTCCGGCATCACCCACGACAATGCATATTTGATCGGCCCGGGCGACGCATCGCTGAACAAGGCGCTGTGCAGCGGGAACAGACGGTCCTGCAAGGCCAGCGCCTCCATCCAGCGCCCGTCCAGACAGGCCGCCTGAAACTCCGCGCACAGCCGCGGCGCGACATTGGCGGTGACGGAGATACACCCCACCCCGCCCATCGCCATGAAGCCCAGCGCCATATCGTCATTGCCCGAAAGCTGGCAGAAATCCGGGCCACAGGCCAGACGCTGCGCCGTCACGCGCACCGCATTGCCGGTCGCGTCCTTCAACCCGATCACGGTCGGCAATGTCGCCAGATGCGCCATCGTCTCGACCGAAATGTCGACCACCGTCCGCGCCGGCACATTGTAGAGCAGGATCGGCAGGTCGCAGCCTTCGGCCAGCGCCTCGAAATGCGCGATCACGCCCGCCTGGCTGGGCCGGTTATAATAAGGCGGCACCAGCAACGCCGCCGCCGCACCCGCGCGCTTCGCCGCGTGCATATGTTCCAGCGCGACGCGCGTATCGTTCGATCCGCAACCGGCGATGACCGGCACCCGCCCCGCCGCCTGCTCCACGCAGACCGAGACGACGCGATCATGCTCCTCGATCGTCATCGTGGCGCTCTCGCCCGTCGTGCCGCACGGCACCAAGGCGCTGCTTCCCGATTCGATCTGGAAATCGACGAATTTCCGGTAGACGCGTTCATCGAACGCTCCGTCGCGGAACGGCGTCACCAGAGCCGGAATAGACCCGCGAAACATGCGCTTCTCCCCTTCACCGGAGCGACGCCACCCGGCATAGTCGCCGACATGTCGCATCCCCGTGATCATTCAGCGCCTGATAAGGATGCCCCTGCCACCGTGTCCAGCATGCTTAGTCGTATCCTCGTCTCTTCCACCCTGCTCGCATCCGTCGCCGCCGCCGCGATGACCGCGCAGGACGGCTTCCCTGCATCGCCCATGACCGCGCCACCACCGCCGTCCGCGACTGCGGCCGCGTCGGCTCCGGTGACGCCCGCTTATGATCCGATCCGCGCCGTCATCGCCGAATGGAACCGCCTCAGACAAAGCGATAGCTTCGCCTTCGCCGACTATGCGCGCTTCCTGACCGCGCATCCCGGCTGGCCCGGCGAAGTGGCCATGCGCCGGACCGCCGAAAAGCGTCTGGAAACGATGGGGGCTGATCCGCAACTGGTCGTCGCCTATTTCACCCGATTCCCGCCGCGTTCCCCCGCCGGCCATGCCCGTCACGCAGATGCGCTCACCGCCCTTGGCCGGACGGCCGAAGCACAGGTCGCGGCGACTGCGGCATGGACCGGCGGCTATCTGCCCCCCGATCTCGAAGCGGGGCTGCTCACCCGTTATGGCGGCGGCTTCGCACCGGCGGATCAGGACCGGCGGATGGAAGCGCTGCTCTGGGCGCGCGCCACCGTGCCAGCCATGCGCCAATTGCCGCTCACCTCCGCGGCACGCCGTCCGCTCTATGCCGCCCGACTTGCGCTGCAGGCGAACCAGCCCGGTGCAGGCGTTGCGCCCGCCGGCTATGATGCCGATCCGGGCTATGTAGTAGATCGCGCCAACTGGCTCCGCAACGGCGGACAGGTTCCCAGCGCGCGCGCCTATCTGGCAAACCCTCTCCAGATTCAGGGCCAACCCTATGACGCGGAACGCTATCTCGACACGCTGCTGACGATCGCGCGCGGTGCCGCGACGGATAATCAATCGTCGCTTGCCTACGGCATTGCCGAAAAGGCCGAGGCAGCCTTCGCCCCCGGCACCGACATTCGCGAGCGTGATCTGGACGAGCGTGACGACTATACCAGCCTCGTCTGGCTGGGCGGCATCACCGCGCTGAAGAAGCTGAACCGCCCCGCCGATGCCGCCACCATGTTCGCCCGCTATGCCCGCGCCGCGCAGACGCCGCAGACCCAGACCAAGGGGCTGTACTGGGCCGCCCGCGCCGCACAGGCCGCCGGCAATGCGACCGCCGCCACCGCCTATCTGACGGAAGCAGCGCAGCATATGGACCAGTTTTATGGTCAGCTCGCCGCCGAACGGCTTGGCCGCGCGCCAACATTGCCGCCCGAACCCGCGCCGCTCGCTGTTCCCGCCGAAACCCGCGCCGCCTTTCTGGCCAGCGAACCCGTGCGCGCCGCGATCCTGCTCGGCCGCGACGGCAACTGGCAGGATCAGTCGCTGTTCGTCCGCACCATCGCATCGAATGCGAAAGATCAGGTCGCGCATCAGCTTGCGGTCGATCTCTCACGCAGTCTGAACCGCCCGGATCTTGGTGTCATGGTTGCCCGCAATGCCCGGATCGGCACGACCGACCCCGTGCGCTACGGCTTCCCGACCATGTCGGTCCCCGGTCTCTATGCCGCCGACTGGACGATGATCCACGCGATCAGCCGTCAGGAAAGCCAGTTCGACCGGCAGGCGAACAGTCGCGTCGGCGCGCGCGGCCTGATGCAACTTATGCCCGCCACGGCGCGCGAGACATCGGGCAAACTCGGACTTCCATATGATTACAGCCGCTTGACCGCCGATCCCCAATATAATGTCACGCTGGGCGCAAGCTATTACCGGCGGATGCTGGACTATTATGGCGGCAGCCATGTGCTCGCCGTCGCCAGCTACAATGCCGGTCCCGGCAATGTGAACCGCTTCATCAAGTCCAATGGCGACCCGCGCCTCCCCGACGTCGACGTCATCGACTGGATCGAGGCGATCCCGCTCAGCGAGACCCGGGGCTATGTCCAGCATGTCCTTGAAAATGCCGTCATCTACGACATGATGAACCCCGCCCGCGCTAAAATGCCGCCGACGAACCGCCTGTCCGCCTATCTCGGCAAACGGACAGCCGGCTGACACACCCTATCCCCGTTCGGTTCGGGCCTGCCGACAACGCTCCGTAGAGGCTCGAACCGAAGGCAAGGCCGCGTTAGACAGTCCGCATGACCGACCGCCCCAACTATATCACGCCTGCCGGCTACCATAAGATGCAAGCGCGCTACGCCCATTTGCTCGGGGACGAACGCCCCAAGCTGGTAGAGGTCATCAGTTGGGCGGCGGGCAATGGCGACCGCTCCGAAAATGGCGATTATATTTACGGACGCAAACGCCTGCGCGAAATTGATCGCGAACTGGGTTGGCTGTCGAAACGGATGAAAGCCGCCAGGATCGTCGATCCCGCCCAACAAACCGAGCGCCACAAAGTGCTGTTCGGTGCCTGCGTCACGATCGCCGACGAAGACGACCGCGAACGGATCCTGACCTTGGTCGGCGAGGACGAAGCCGATGCCGGCGCCGGCCGGATCAGTTGGCGTTCCCCTATCGCCTTCGCGCTGCGCGGCGCCACCATCGGCGATGTCCGCCGGGTCGATCTGCCCGGCGGCGCGAAAGACTATGAGGTGATGGCGATCCGCTACCCCTGACGCACCGCGCTCAATCGATCTCCAGCGCCGCGCCGAAATGCGCCTTGGCCAGTGCGATCGTTTCGGGGTCCGCCTCGGGCGCGTCCATCGGCACATGCTTCTCCAACTGGTCCGCAACCGCGGTCAGCACCGCGATGCGCGCCGCCTTCTTGCTGTTCCCGTCGATCACATGCCACGGCGCGACCTTGGTGTCGGTCTTCGCGAACATCGCCGCCATTGCATCGAGGTAGCCGGCACGCTTGTCACGGTTCCGGAAATCATCCGCCCCCGTCTTCCACCGCTTCCATGGATGCTGCACGCGCCGGATGATCCGCGCATCCTGCTCTTCCTGCGTGACATGCAGGAAGATCTTCACGATCGCGGTGCCGTCCTTGACTTGCTGCGCCTCGAACGCGTTGATCTCGTCATAGCCGCGCTTCCATTCCTTCGGCGCGGCAAAGCCTTCGACCCGCTCGACCAGCACGCGGCCATACCAGCTCCGGTCAAACACCGCGATCTCGCCCGCGCCCGGGAAGCGCGTCCAGAAACGCCACAGGAAATGCCGCGCCTTTTCCTCCGCAGTGGGCGCGGCGATCGGCCAGACGCGGTAATAACGCGGATCCCAACCGGTGGTCAGCCGCTGGATCGCGCCGCCCTTGCCCGCCGCATCCCATCCTTCGAACAGGATGATCGAGCGCCGTTTATGCACGATATGCGCGACCAGACTCCGTTCCAGCCGCGCCTGTAACGCGGCCAGATCGGCGGCATAGTCCCCCGGATATTTCTCGCCCTTTTCATAGTCGGACAGGTCGATGCGCATGGGCAATATCCTCGTTACCGAAATGAAAAGGGCGGGCGTTCCCGAGCGGTCAGGCCTTCGGCCCGTCCACCACCCGGATCGACAATTCCCGCAACTGCTTCGGCGTCGCCGGCGCAGGGGCCTGCATCATCAGATCCTCGGCGCGCTGGTTCATCGGGAACAGCACGACCTCACGGATATTCGGCTCTTCCGCCAGCAGCATGACGATGCGATCGATCCCCGGTGCGGACCCGCCATGCGGCGGCGCGCCGAACTTGAACGCATTCATCATGCCCGAGAAATTCGCATCGACATCGGCTTGACTGTACCCGGCGATTTCGAACGCCTTGTACATGATCTCCGGCTTGTGGTTCCGGATTGCGCCGCTTGACAGTTCGACACCGTTGCAGACGATATCATACTGATAGGCAAGGATATCCAGCGGGTCCATCGTCTCCAGTGCGTGCAGTTCACCCTGCGGCATGGAGAAGGGGTTGTGGCTGAAATCGACCTTCTTGGCGTCCTCGTCATATTCGAACATCGGGAAGTCGACGACCCAGCAAAATTTGAACACGCCCTCTTCGATCAGGCCCAGTTCCTCGCCCGTCCGCGTCCGCGCCGCGCCGGCCAGCTTGGCGGTCGCCAGTTCCTTGCCGGCGGCGAAGAACACGCCGTCATTCGGCCCCAGACCCAGCGCCGCGATCAGCTTCGCCGTCGCTTCCTCGCCATGATTCTTCGCGATCGGCCCCGCCGGCACGCCATCCTTGATGTTGATATAGCCAAGGCCGGCATGACCCGCCGAACGCGCCCATTCATTCATGTCGTCAAAGAATTTGCGGCTCTTCGCGCCTGCACCCGGTGCCGGTATCGCACGGACCACGCCGCCGCCCTCGACGATCCGCGAGAACAGGCCGAAGCCCGACCTGACGAAATGCTCGGTCACGTCGACGATCTCGATCGGGTTGCGCAGGTCCGGCTTGTCCGACCCGTAACGCAGCATCGAATCGCGATAGGCGATGCGCGGGAACGGTGCGGGCGTCACCGTCCGGCCCTTAGCGAATTCCTCGAAGATACCGTGCAGCACCGGCTCAATCGCATTGAACACATCGTCCTGCGTGACGAAGCTCATCTCGAAATCGAGCTGGTAGAATTCGCCCGGCGAACGATCGGCGCGCGCATCCTCATCCCGGAAACAGGGCGCAATCTGGAAATAGCGGTCGAAGCCCGCCACCATCAGCAACTGCTTGAACATCTGCGGCGCCTGCGGCAGCGCATAAAATTTGCCCGGATGCACCCGGCTCGGCACCAGATAGTCGCGCGCGCCCTCGGGGCTGGACGCGGTCAGGATCGGCGTCTGGAATTCCATGAACCCCTGATCGATCATGCGCCGACGGATGCTGGCGATCACGTTCGACCGCAGCACGATATTCTGGTGGATCCGGTCCCGCCGCAGATCGAGGAAGCGGTAGCGCAGCCGGATATCCTCGGGATATTCCTGATCGCCCGCCACCGGCATCGGCAGTTCATGCGCGGCGGACTGCACCGTCACGCTGTCGGCCACCACTTCGATCGCGCCCGTCGCCAGATTGGGATTGGTCGCCTCCGGACCGCGCGCCACGACGCTGCCGTCGATCGTCACCACCGATTCGGCGCGCAGCCCGTCCAGGATGCGCAATGCCTCGCTGTCCGCCTTCGCAACGATCTGCGTCAGGCCATAATGATCGCGCAGATCGACGAACAGGACGCCGCCATGGTCGCGCTTCCGGTGAACCCAGCCGGAAAGGCGGACGGTCGCGCCCACATCGCTTTCACGAAGGGCGGCGCAAGTGTGCGAACGATAGGCGTGCATGATATCAACCCAAAGGTAAAAACAATGCCGCCGCTTCACGCGCACGCCCCTTGTTTGTCAAGGCGCGCGCAGCCGCTATGACGGTGCGCATGAAGATCCATCCCCTGATCACCGACAGCCAGACCCTCGCCGATCTCTGCGCCCGTCTCAGCCAATCCCCCTTCGTCGCGGTCGATACCGAGTTCATGCGGGAAAATACCTATTGGCCCGAACTCTGCCTGATCCAGATCGGCGATGCCGAGGAAGCCGCCGCGATCGATCCGAAGGCGAAGGGGCTGGACATGACCCCGCTGATGGACCTGATGGTCGAGAATGAGGAAGTTCTGAAGGTCTTTCACGCCGGCGGGCAGGATATTGAAATCATTCACAACATCACCGGCAAGACCCCCTATCCGCTGTTCGATACGCAGGTCGCGGCGATGGCGCTCGGCATGGGGGAACAGATCGGCTATTCCAATCTGGTCGAGAGCATGGTCGGCGTGAAGCTGGACAAGGGCGCACGCTTCACCGACTGGGCACGCCGTCCGCTCGACAAGCGCCAGATCGATTATGCGATCGGCGACGTCACCTATCTCGCGCAGATCTTCCCCAAGATGCTGGCCCGGCTCAAGCGGCAGGATCGCGGCGACTGGCTCGATCAGGAAATGGAACGGCTCGGCGATCCCGCAAGCTATATCAACATTCCCGAGCTTGCCTGGCTCCGCATCAAGATTCCCAGCCGCAAGCCGGAGGTGCTCGGCCGGCTGAAAGCGATCGCCGCATGGCGCGAGCGTGAAGCGCAGACCAAGAATCTCCCGCGCGGCCGGCTGATCAAGGATGAGACGATCGCCGACATCGCGTCCCATCCACCCGTCGCGCAGTCCGATCTGTCGCGCGTCCGCGGCCTGTCTCCAAGCTGGGCATCCAACGATATCGGCGCACGGCTGCTCAAGGTCATTCAGGAAGCCCCGCCCCTCCCCGACGCGGAGATGCCCGCGCGCGAGGATCGTAAGCCCGGTCTCGGCAAGGATGGCGCGCTGGTCGCGGATCTCCTCAAACTCCTTCTCAAGATTCGCGCGCGGGATGCTGACGTGGCGTCGAAACTGATCGCGCGCGCCGACGAGCTGGAGTTGCTCGCCGCCGGCCGTCGCGAAGGCCTGTCGATGCTCGAAGGCTGGCGCTACGACCAGTTCGGCCGTGACGCGCTCGATCTGGTCGAAGGACGACTGGCCTTTGCGGTCGTGAACGGCAAGCTGACGATGACGCGCACTGCGCTGGAGGGCGAATGATGCGGATGGTTCGGGCGATCGCGGTCGCAACCCTGCTGGTAGGATGCGCCCCGATGACGAAGCAGCCGGCCGCGACCTCTGGCCCCAAAGGATGCGATGCTGGGAAATTGCACGATCTGATCGGCAAGCCCTACGACGGGTCGGAGGCCGACGCATTGCGCAACAAGGCCGGTGCCCGCCTCATTCGCGTGATCCGGCCGGGCAACATGGTCACGATGGATTTTCGTGAGGACCGGCTGAACGTGAAACTCGACGCATCGGATCGCGTAACCGGCCTCAACTGCGGATGAGGGGACCGACCAGATTTTGAATCCCCTAAAACCGCCAGCCATTCCGGCGCGCCGGGGGATTCTATGAACATCGTCAAAAAGCGTGGATCATCGCGCGCAATGTCGATTCTCGCTGCCTGCGATCCCGTGAGGCAGCCGCGTTCGAACGGATCAGAACAGGTTTCCCCACAGAAGGAAGCCATGGCAATCCGTTGATATGGCAGGATATTTTATCCCAGCACAAGCTCCGGTTTCCGCCCGAGCGCCAGCGCGAGCGACTTGAGCCGCCGTTCCACCGCTTCGCCCGCCAGATCGCCACAATCCATCGGCAAGGTCAGTCGCACCAGATCGGCATCCAGCGCCAGCGCGCTCCCCGCCAAAGGACCGGCGACACCGCCCGACAAGCGTTGCCCCAGCCGCATCGCCAGACCCCAGCGATCCGCCATCGCCTTGTCCTCCGGCGTGAACAGCCGGTCGAGCAAGGGCACCGGCAGCGTGCCCCCGAAACTGGTGTAGAGCGCCCGCGCCATCAAAGCGCGCCCACGTGCATCGATGCCGACCCAATTACCGTGAAGCGCGGTTTCCAGCCCGCGTTCTGCCCGAAACTCCGGATGCGCACGCCAACCCACATCGGCCAGCAGGCAGGCGGCATGACGAAGCCGCGCATCCTCCGCGCCTTCCTGCGGAAACAGCGGCGCGATCCAGCGATCGAGCAGATCGCCATGTTCCGGAAAACGTCCCTGCCGCACGCCTTCCTCACGCGCGGCGGTCACCAGCGGATCTTCGGCACGCTCGGCGGGCGAAAGTGCGTCGTGCAACAACCCTTCGCGCAGGCCATAGCCCGATGCGATCAGCGTACTTGTCTGCAACTGTCGCACTACGACACTGAGCAACGCCGCCGCGTCCGGCAAAGTCGGCGCACGCGACGTCGACAGGCCGATCACCTCGCGCAGCCTTTTCTTGTCGATATGCGCCAGCACGCGGACCAGACGCGCCGCGCGGTCCGCCGGCATCCGGTAATGGTGGATGATCGGCAGCGGCCAATCCTCCAGATACATGTCCAGCCGCGCCAGCGCGCGCCATGATCCGCCGACCAGATAGAGCGGCAACCCCGCCGGAATATCCGTCCAGCCCGCCTGTTCCAGCCCCAGGGCCACGGTGCGTTCCAGCACGCCACGCCCCTGTGCGCGGATCGCCCCCAGCCGCAACACGCCGAGCGGCAGCGAAACCTTCTCATGCACGGTGCCACCATGCACGCGGATCAGTTCGAGACTGCCGCCGCCCAGATCGCCTACGATCCCGTCGGCACCGGGAATGCCCGCCAGCACCCCCATTCCCGCCATCGTCGCTTCCTGATCGCCCGACAATAGCTCGACGGACAAGCCCAGCGCCTCGATCTGCGTCAGGAACGCCGCACCGTTGTGCGCATCGCGCACCGCGGCGGTGGCAACGGTGCGCAGCGTCGTCACCTGCATCTGCCGTGCCAGCGAAGCGAACCGGGCCAGCGCGGAGAGACCCCGCGCAATGCCCTCCGCGGCCAGCACGCCATCCTTGGCAAGCCCCTTGCCGAGACCCGCCATGACCTTTTCGTTGAACAGGATGACCGGGCTGCGCGTGGGCGCGTCATAGACGACGAGGCGGATCGAATTCGATCCGATGTCGATGATGCCGATGCGACCGGACGCAGGCGCGCCCGTATCCGAGGCGTGGAAGATCGGTAAGGCCATGCGGCGGGGGTTAGCGGAGATGAACAGGGCGTGGAAGCCCTCACGCGCCCCGCCCCGAACGCCGTCGCGAGGGCCGATACTACCGGTCTTGCCGCTACGGCGCGCTAAAGCAGGTTAAACGAGATGGCACGACAATGGCTTATACGCGCCCCGTTCGGCGGCGCGCCCGCCCGCACAAAATGCCCCCCTCACACGCGGTGAGAAGGAGCAGAAAAATAATTTACGCGCCCCGTTTCAGGCTCAGCTTCGGCACCGCACCGCTGCGCGCCTCGCCGCGTCCCGACAGGCTGGGATTCGTCATGAAGTAGCGATGCAGGTTGAAATGCCGCCGCCCGGTATGCACCCGATCGTAACTGCCATCCGGCCGCAACTGCCAACTTTGCTCGTCGTCGATCAGATTGGCCACCATCACCTGTTCGAGAATCTGCGCATGGACCGTCGCATTCTCGATCGGCAGCAGATATTCCACACGGCGGTCGAAGTTGCGCGGCATCCAGTCGGCGGACGAGATATAGACCTTCGCCTGCCGGTTGGGCAGCGCCGCGCCATTGCCGAAACACATGATCCGGCTATGTTCCAGGAACCGCCCGACGACGGAACGTACCCGGATATTGTCGCTCAGCCCCGGTACGCCCGGCCGCAGGCAGCAAATGCCACGGATGATGCAATCAATCTGCACACCCGCCGCGCTGGCGCGATAGAGTTTCTCGATGATCGCAGGGTCCACCAGCGAGTTCATCTTGATCCAGATCGCCCCCTCGCCGCCGCCGCGCGCAATATCGATCTCGGCATCGATCAGGTCGGCCAGCCGCTCGCGCATTCCCATCGGCGAAATGGTCAGCAACTCCATGTCATGCGGCTCCACATAGCCGGTGATATAGTTGAACAGCCGCGCCGCATCCCGCCCCGCACGCGGATCCGCGGTGAAGAAGCTGAGATCCGTATAAATTTTCGCGGTGACCGGGTGATAATTACCCGTCCCGAAATGGCAGTAGGTCCGATAGGTGCCGTTTTCGCGGCGCACCACCATCGAAACCTTGGCGTGGGTCTTCCAGTCGATGAAGCCATAGACCACTTGCACGCCCGCGCGCTCCAGCTGGCTCGCCCACATGAGATTCTGCTCTTCGTCGAACCGCGCCTTCAGTTCGACGACGGCGGTGACGGACTTGCCCGCCTCCGCCGCATCCACCAGCGCGCGGATCACGGCGGACTGCTTGCCCGCGCGATACAGCGTCTGCTTGATCGCGACGACGTCCGGATCCTGCGCCGCCTGTTTCAGAAAGGCGAGCACCACGTCGAACGATTCGTAGGGATGGTGGACGACGATGTCCTTGGAACGGATCGCCGCGAAGCAATCGCCGCCATGTTCCCGGATTCGCTCGGGAAAGCGCGGATTGAACAGCGGGAATTTCAGGTCCGGCCGATCCTCGTCGACCAGTTGCTCCAGATCGGCGATGCCCAGGAAGCGCCCGGTATCGGTGATGATCGCCGCCGCACCGCCAAGCTCTTCCTTCACCAGCTTTTCCAGCGTCTCGGGCATCCCGACTTCCATCACCAGCAGGATGACGCGTCCCTTGCGCCGCCGCTTGATGGCCGAGCGGAAGTAACGGACCAGATCCTCCGCTTCTTCCTCGAGCTCGATATCGCTGTCGCGAATGATGCGGAACGCGCCGTCGCCCTGCACTTCGTAACCGGGGAACAGGACATCTGTGAATTTCCGGATCACCGTCTCGATCGCTATATAGCGCGCACGCGGCCGCACGCCTTTCTCCACCTCCAGATCGGGCAACCGCACGAAGCTCGGCAAGGTCGCGGGCACCATCAGCAATTCGCGAATGGGTTCATCGTCGGACAGGCGCCGCAGATCGAAGATCAGGCTGAAGCCCTTGTTCGGAATGAACGGAAACGGATGCGCGGGGTCGAGCGCCTGCGGGGTCAGAACCGCAAACACCTGTTCGCGGAAGAAACGTTCCAGCCACGCCGTCTCGTCCGGCCGGATGTCGGCCAGGTTCAGCACATCCAGCCCGGCTTCGGACAAACGCCCGCGGATCGACGTCCACACACGCTGCTGCGCGTCCATCAACTGGTCGGCGCGCTCGGTGATGCCGGCTAATTGCTGCGCCACGGTCAGGCCGTCCGGCGACCGCGTATCGACCTCCTGCAACAACTGCCCCTTCAGCCCCGCCACGCGGACCATGAAGAACTCGTCGAGATTATTGCCGGAAATCGACAGGAAGCGCAGCCGTTCGAGCAGCGGATGCGCCTCGTTGCAGGCTTCGTCCAGCACGCGCTGATTGAACGCCAACCAACTGAGTTCGCGATTAAAATAGCGTTCACTCAGCGAGATTGGCGGTCCGGCCGGATCGATGAAGGCAGCGGGCGAGAGCGAGGCGGGCGACGTTTCCATCAGGAAAGCCTAGCCGATTTCCTGTGACTCGTCGATGAATCCGCAGGCGCGCAACGCCTTCCGCGCCAACGGAATCGTCAATCCCTGCTGCCGGACGAGCGCGGCGGCATCCAATGCATCGACCAGCCGGCCGATCGCGACATGGCTGCGGTCCATCCTCGTAAGGATATAAGCCGCGACCGGCGGCGACAGCAGCAGGCCACGCGCGCCCAGCAATTTTTCCAGCAGCGCCGCCGCCAGCGCGTCGTCCGGATCGCCGATCGCCACCGCCGGCGTCGCCGCCAGCCGCGATCGCAGATCGGGCAGCGTCACCTGCCAGATCGGCGGCGGCCGATCCGCGATCAGCAACAGCGGTCGGCGATCCGACTGCGCGGCATTCCACGCATGGAAAAGCGACTCCTCGTCCCGCCGGTCGGCATCGTCGATCAACATACCCCCGCTTTCCGCAACAAAGATCCGGCCGAGCAGGCTGCGTCCCGATTTGCGGGGGCCGGTCAGGACGGTCGTCATCACCGGCCACAGCGCACGATGTTCCAGATGACGCACGGCATCGACATTGGTCGCCGACAGGATGAAATCGCCGATCGCGTCGTCCGCCGGCCAGAGCAGCGGCAGCGCGATTTGGCTCATGGCGTGGGTTGCGCCGGCAAGGGCGGCACCGATGGCGGCGGTGCGGAGGGCGCGGCCGGCGGCAACGCGGATCGCAGGCGGAAGCTGTTGTCCCCCGTCTCTTCCGCCCGGTAGCCCCGCGCCGCCAGCGCGATCGAAAGCCCGGCCGCATCGCCTTGAAACGAAACGCGGATGACCGAGACGCCGCCAATGGCAAGGCTCGGCGTACTGACCGACCGCATCCCCGGCACCGCCCGCAGCGCCTGTTCGGACCGGACCAGCGAAGCCGCGTCCGGCGTATCGACCTGCAGGTTGAAGCTGTTCACGCGCGTCCCGTCCGCCGCGACGACCGCATCGTCATCGCCCGCCGTTTCCAGATCGGCGGGATCAACCGGATCCTCCACCAGCATGTCGTCCGGCATCAACCCGCCCGACCGCAGCGCGTCGGCATAGGCCGCATCGATTCGGCGAACGGCATCGTCCAGCATCTTCGGAATGGCGGCGCTGCTGTCGGCCTGCAGCATGAAGCGGTCGATCACCGTGCCGTCCGGTCCGTGTCGTGCGATAAAGGTCGCGGTCACCGGCCCGCCCGGAAAGGCGCGTTTGATCGACATTTCAGGCACCAGCACGTCCGATGCGCCATATTGATCGAGCAGCATCCGCCACCAGGCCCGGCCCGGCCGACGCGTCTGCGCGACGTTCAGCAGCAGTGGATCGACGCCGGTGCCGACCGGACGGACATAATCGATCGGGCTGCCACCGGTGCGGAACCGCGCCCAGGCCTGCTGCCATTGTGTCCGGAGTTCGAAGCTCTGCGCCGCGCCGCCCGACCACAGGACCGGGATCGTCAGCATCGGCGCGGATCGCCGGATCTGGCCGCCGACACCCAGCAGCGCCCCCGTCCGCCCACGATCGAACAACACGCCCAGCCGCGCGAGATAACGATGCGCGCTTATCTGCTCTTCCTCGACCACGATTCCCGCCACAATCGAGTCGAGCGTTCCATCAGGCAAACGCGGCGCGGATTCGACCGGAACACCGTGGACCCGCGCATAGAGCATCCGCCAGCCCTTGCGCTGCGCCTCGCGCCAGCCCGCCATCCGTGCCGCATCGGCATCCTTGCCCGCGGCATCCACCACCACGCCGCCGATCTCGTAGCTGGACGTACTGTCGATCGGCGCGACGCCGCGTTCGCCCGGCTCGATCTGGCTCACCGCAAGCCCGCCCGCCACCAGCAGGATCAGGCCGGCGGACGCCATCAGGGTGCGAAATGAAGGGCGCGAAACGGACACGATCGCGCTTGTGGCGACTTGGTCGTGGAAATCCAAGCGCGTTATGTCTAATCGCCCGGACATGGCGAATGACGACACATCCTACACCTATGCCCAGGCGGGCGTATCGATCGCGGCAGGCAATGCGCTGGTGCGCGCGATCGCCCCGCTGGCCAAGTCCACGCGGCGGCCCGGCGCCAATGCCGAGCTGGGCGGCTTTGGCGGCTTCTTCGATCTAAAGGCGGCCGGCTATACCGATCCGTTGCTGGTCGCGGCCAATGACGGGGTCGGCACCAAGCTGAAACTCGCCATCGACAGCGGCCGGCATGAAACGGTCGGGATCGATCTGGTCGCCATGTGCGTCAACGATCTGATCGTGCAGGGCGCTGAACCGTTGTTCTTCCTCGATTATTTCGCGTGCAACAGCCTCGATCTCGGCGTCGCGGAAACGGTGGTGGCGGGGATTGCGGAGGGCTGCCTTCAGGCCGGCTGCGCGCTGATCGGCGGCGAAACCGCGGAAATGCCCGGAATGTATGCGCCGGGCGATTATGATCTTGCCGGCTTCTGCGTCGGCGCGGTCGAGCGGGCGGACGTGCTGGTCGGGGACAGGGTGCAGGCGGGTGATGTCGTCCTCGGCCTCGCTTCCTCCGGCGTCCACAGCAATGGATTCTCGCTGGTCCGCCGTCTGGCGGCCGACAAGGGCTGGAAACTGGATCGCCCCGCTTTGTTCGATCAGGATGTGATGCTGATCGACGCGCTGATGGCGCCGACGCGAATCTATGTGAAGCCGCTGCTGCCCGTCGTCCGGTCGGGCCGCATCCATGCGCTGGCGCACATCACCGGTGGCGGCTTGCTCGAAAATATTCCGCGCGTCCTGCCCGACGGCCTCCACGCCACCATCGATGCCGATGTCTGGCCGCAGCCCCGGCTGATGGCGTTCCTCCAGGCGCAGGGCAATATCGAACCGGGCGAGATGGCGAAGACCTTCAACTGCGGCATCGGCATGGCGGTCGTCGTCGCCGAATCGGATGTCGCGACGGTCACTTCGGAACTGGAAGCCGCAGGCGAAATCGTGTTCCGGATCGGATCGATCGCCGCCGGCGAAAAGGGCTGCACCGTCCGTGGCTCCGCCGAAAGCTGGAGCGCCCGCGAAGACTGGTCGGCCAGCTTCCATGGCTGAACAGAAAACGCCGTTCGGTTCGAGCCTGTCGAAAACCCTGCACGACATCCGCAACCCGTTCTCGACAGGCTCGAACCGAACGGAACCAGGCGGCGGGACGACCGCGCGATGACGAATGGCAAAACTCCCGTCGCCATCCTGATTTCAGGGCGCGGTTCCAACATGGCTGCTCTGGTCGCGGCGTCCAAAGCGGAGGACTGCCCCTATCGCGTCGTCCTCGTCGCGGCGAACGACCCGGACGCCGGCGGCCTCGCCCTCGCCCAAGCCGCTGGCATCCCGACCTTCGCACGCAGCCACAAGGGCCTAAAACGCGCCGAATTCGACGCGTTGCTCGATGCAGAGATCCGCAAGACCGGTGCCGAATGGATCGCGCTCGCCGGCTATATGCGCCTGCTGTCACCCGAGTTCATCGCCGGCTGGCAGGGCCGCATCGTCAACATCCACCCGTCGCTGCTGCCGCTCTACAAGGGTCTCGACACCCATGCCCGTGCGATCGCGGCGGGCGATGCTGAGGGCGGCTGCTCGGTCCATATCGTCACGCCCGCGCTGGATGACGGTCCCGTCGTCGCGCAGGCCCGCGTTCCGATCCTGCCCGGCGACGATGCCGAATCCCTCGCCGCACGCGTGCTGCCCGAAGAACATCGCCTCTATCCGCAGGCGCTGGCCGATCTGGTGCGCCGATGAGCGAGACACCGAAGGAAAAGGCCGAATCAGCCCGCATCCGCCGCCGCTGGGTGACGTTGGGCGAGGTCCTGGCCGTGGCTGCGGTCAGCATTTCGGGCCTCACGCTCTGGAACAGCTATACCGAACGACAGGATGAACGCGTCGAAAAGGCCGGTGAAGCTGCCAAGGCCAGCGTTGTCAATCGCACCTTGCTATTGAAGGCCGTTGCCGACCGTTCGGCCAAGCGGCTGGATCTCGCCCCGCTCCGCGCCGAACAAAGCCTTCAGGGCCAGACCATCAACTTCCCGACTGCGCTCGGCGTCACCCCCTTCGATACGACGGGCGACGCGCGGATCGAATCGGGTTGGTTCGACGATGCACTGGTGAAGGCCCGCAAGGCGTCCGGCTTGCGCGCCGAAACGCGCGGCGATGAAAAGCTGCCGGTGCTGCTCACCACCCGCTATCTGGCGGACGGCGTGCTGATGACCGATCATGCGATCTACGATATCGGCTACGCGACCGACACGGCCTTCCTCAGCGGCACCGACGTCCGCCTGCGCGGCCTGTCGCTGGTCGCGCGCGTCAAGGGCGAGGATCGCAAGCGGCTCGATGCGCTATGGTCGCGGAAGGCGAAGTAATTCGGGACGGCCACAAAATGCCGAATCCCATCAGAAGAGGCGTTCCTTCCGTTCATCCTGAGTAGGGACTGAGCGCAGTCGAAGGCCCGTATCGAAGGCGCTGCGCTGTGCTTCGATCCGCATCCTCGACACGTCCCCATGGGACTGCTCGGTTGCCACTCAGCATGAACGGGGCTGGGAGTTCGTCAACCTTGGCGATCGTTACGCTCCACGAGCAGCGTGGAAAAAACGGGCCGGCCACGACACTTGCCGCAGCCAGCCCATCCAGATCAGCCGACGATTTCTTCGGGCTTGAAGAAATAGGCGATCTCGGTCGCGGCATTTTCGGGGCTGTCCGAACCATGGACCGAATTGGCTTCGATCGATTCCGCATGAACCTTGCGGATCGTGCCTTCGTCGGCATTGGCCGGGTTGGTCGCGCCCATGACTTCGCGATTCTTCAGGACGGCATTTTCGCCTTCCAGAACCTGCACGACCACCGGGCCGGAGATCATGAAGCTGACGAGATCGGCGAAGAAGGGGCGCTCGGCATGAACGGCGTAAAAGCCTTCGGCCTGTTCGCGGGTCATCTGGATGCGCTTGGATGCGACGACGCGCAGGCCGGCTTCTTCCAGCATCGCGGTGACGGCACCGGTCAGGTTGCGACGCGTGGCGTCGGGCTTGATGATCGAGAAAGTACGTTCGGTCGCCATGGTCAGACGGCTCCTGTGATGGACGGTGAAGGGAAGGAAGCCGCCCCTCTAGAGGCGCGCGCTGCCCCCGGCAAGCCGGGGGTTCAGGCCATCCGCGTCCAGCGCCCGTCCGGATCCTGCCGCCAGAATCGCCGTTCCACGCCCTCCGCGTCGTTCAGCGACCGCCACGCCGCCCGCGCCGCCTCGACCGATTCGTCGTCGAAGAAGTGAAAGGCACGGTCATAGTCCAACGCCGCGGCGCGCCATGTCCCGTCGACCAGCGCGACATTGCGTGCGCCGTTGACGGGATCGAGCGTAGTCGAGAGCAGGACCGGCTGATGCGCCTCGCCCCCCGTCCCCACCCGCCCATGCGGCAGGAACGCATCGGGCGCATAACCCCACAGATCCCGATCGAGCTTTTCGAGAAACGCCTCATCCTCGCCCATCACCAGCAAGCGCGCACCGGACGTCATCACCCGCTCGGCGATGCGCGGCAGCACGCGTTCGATGGGGGCAGCACCCAGATGATAGAAATCGACCTGCATCGCAGCGCGGCTTAGCGACCGCGAGGCCGGACGTCATCCCCATGGCCCTCTCCCCATGACGGGAAGAGAGCCGGAGCGCTCAGCCTTCGAAATTATCCTTCACGAACCGGTCGAGCAGGCGCACGCCATAACCGGTCGCGCCCTTGTCATGCAGCGTGCCCGCCTTCGCCGCCCACACCATGCCTGCAATGTCGAGATGCGCCCAGCGCACGCCTTCGTCGACGAAGCGCTTGATGAACTGCGCCGCGGTGATCGATCCGCCGGGGCGCGGGCCGACATTCTTCATGTCCGCGATCGGGCTGTCGATCAGCTTGTCATAGGCATCGCCCAGCGGGAAGCGCCACAACGTGTCGCCGCTCGCCGTGCCGGCCGCCAGCAACTGCGCCGCCAGATCGTCGTCATTGGCGAACAGCCCACCATGCTCATGCCCCAGCGCCACGATCATCGCGCCGGTCAGCGTGGCCAGATCGACGATCGTCTTCGGCTGATAATTCTTTTGCACCCAGGTGATCGCATCACACAGCACCAGCCGCCCCTCGGCGTCGGTGTTGATGACCTCGATCGTCTGCCCGGACATCGACGTCACCACATCGCCCGGCCGCGTCGCCGTGCTGGACGGCATATTTTCGACGAGGCCGCAAATGCCGACGACATTGACCTTGGCCTTGCGCCCGGCCAGCGCCGCCATCGCTCCGGCCACCGCGCCGGCGCCGCCCATGTCCCACTTCATGTCTTCCATGCCCGCGGCCGGCTTGATCGAGATGCCGCCCGTGTCGAAAGTCACGCCCTTGCCGACCAGCGCCAGCGGGGGATTGCCCGAATCGCCGGTCCCGTTCCAGTGCAACACCAGCAACTGCGCCTCGCGCGCGCTGCCCTGGCTGACGCTGAGCAGCGATCCCATGCCGGCGGCTTCCATCTCCGCCTCGCCCAGCACGCGGATCTCGACGCCCAGATCGGCAAGGCTGCGGCACCGCGCGACGAAGCTTTCGGGATAGATGATGTTGGCCGGCTCGGTCACCAGTTCGCGGGTCAGCGAAAGCCCCTCGGCCAGCGCCGCCAGCGGGGCATAGGCATCGGCCGCCCCCGGCCCCGCGCCCACGATCACGATGTCCGTCAGCGTCGGCTTCTGCTTTTCGGTCAGCTTCGTGCGATATTTGTCATAGCGCCAGCTCCGCATCAGCGCGCCGAACGCCAGATGCGCCGCGGCTTCCGCCTTGTCCGCCATGTTGCTGTCGGTCAGGTCGATCACTAGCGTGGTCTCGCCCGATGTCAGCAGCCGCGCCGCCAGCGCCGATCCCGCTTTCTCATAGGCCGTAGCGGACGACGCCGCCTTGCCGATCCCCGCGAACAACACGCGCGTCGCGCCGTCCGCGCCGCCGACGAACAGATCGAGGATCGCGCCGGCTTCCCCTTCGAAACGCTGCGCCGCGGCCGAACCGGTCGCCAGCGCCGCCGCCTGCTGATCGGTCGACGGGAAGGCCGTGCCCGTCACCGGATAGGCGATGGTCTTCGCGGTCTGGGGACGGCTGTCTTCGAAACGGACCTGCATCGCGGCATTCTTCCTTGTTCATGGGGCGTGTGCCTGCTGTAGGCCCAACGCATCGCCCACGCAAAATGGGATGCCCGCCGCATTTTACGACCCGTGAGCCCGTGATCCGCCGACCGGCGTATCGACGATTGCGGCGTGCCGAAGACGATGCAATAGGCGGAACAGTGCCATAGTGGCCGTGACGGGGTTCCTGCTTGCGCGTGATGAAGACCAGCCGGACCCTGATTCCGATCGCCCTGCTGCTCACGCAGGCGATGACCGCCGCCCATGCGCAGGATGGCGACGCCGCGCCCGTCGGCGTTCCCGGCGCATCGGCGTCGGACCAGACCGTCCCGGACCTGCAAACCCGGCCCATCGCCCCGCCTGCCGATGTCGGCGTGCCGAATCCCCTGTCGGAAGAAGAAGTCGGCTTCAGTTCGGACACGCTGGATTATGACAGCCAGGGCGACATCGTCACTGCATCCGGCGATGTCCGCATGGTCCGCGCCGGCAACCGGCTGCGCGCCGACCGCATCGTCTGGAACCGCAAGACCGGTGCCGTGCGGGCGGAAGGCAATGTCGCCGTCGTCAATCCCGGCGGCGATACGGCCTATGGCGACAGCGTCGACCTGACCGATACGCTGAAGGACGGCGCGATCGAAAATCTGCTGCTGGTGCTGGAAGATGGCGGCCGGCTGGCGGCGGTGCGCGGCACGCGTGTCAACAGCGTCAGCACGCTGGAACATGCCGCCTACACGCCCTGCGCCGTCACCGATGCCAGCGGCTGCCCCCGCACCCCGGTCTGGACGATCAGCGCGGTGCGCGTGGTCCATGATCCGGTCCGCCACCGGATCAGCTACCGCGATGCGCGCTTCACCTTGCTCGGCATCCCCGTCCTGTGGTTGCCGGCCTTCTCGCATCCCGATGGGCAGCAGGGCGGCGGACCCGGCCTGCTCGTCCCAGATTTCCAGGTGTCGCGCCTCAACGGCGCCGAATTTTCGGTGCCTTATTATATCCGCATGGCCCCCGGCCGCGATCTGACGATCACCCCGCATGTCTACACGAAGGTGCTGCCCGCATTGGGTGGCCAGTATCGCGAGCTAACGTCGAACGGTGCCTATCAGGTCGGCGGAATGCTGACCTACGGATCGCGCTCGCCCGCTTTGCTGGTCCCGACCGAAGGGGATCGTGATCGCGGCGTGCGCGGCTATATCGATGCGAACGGCAAGTTCCAGTTCGATCCCTACTGGTCCTTCACCGGATCGCTGCGCCTGACCACCGACCGCACCTTCCTCCGCCGCTACGACGTCACCAATGACGATCGGCTGCGCTCCGTGGCGGATGTCGAGCGGATCGACGGCGATTCCTATCTGTCGATCGCAGGCTATGCGGTGCAGACGCTGCGCGCCGGCGCGGTGCAGGGTCAGCAGCCCGTGGCGATCCCCGCGATCGAATATCGCCGGCGCTGGACCGATCCCTGGATCGGCGGCCATGCGGAATTCCAGTTGAACAGCCTGTCGCTGATCCGCACCGCCGGGCAGGACACGCAACGCGCCTTCGCCGGCGCGCGCTGGGATTTGCGGCGCTACACGCCGATGGGACAGGAAGTGACCTTCACCGCCTATGCGCGCGGCGACGTCTATCATACCGACAATGGCATCGCGACGCCGACCGTCAGCTATCGCGGCAAGGATGGCTGGACCGGGCGCGGCATCGTCGCCGGCGCGGTCGACATGCGCTGGCCGCTGACCGGGGGCTTTTTCGGCGGAACGCAAGTCATCACCCCGCGCGTCCAGTTCGTCGCCACCCCGCCGCTCCGCAACAGCGCGATCCCGAACGAGGACAGCCGCGCGATCGATCTGGAAACGCTCAACCTTTTCGCGATCAACCGTTTCAGCGGTTATGACCGGTTCGAGGACGGATCCCGCGCCGTCTATGGGGCGGAATGGGATTATAGCCGCCCCAATCTCAGCGTTCATGCCGTCATCGGGCAAAGCTACCGCCTGACCGACAAGCCGTCTTTGTTCCCCGAAGGCACCGGCCTGACCGATCGCTTCTCGGACGTCGTGGCGCAGGCCACGATCCGCTATGGTCGCTTCGCCGCGCTCACCCAGCGGCTGCGGCTCGACAAGGATGACGGCCATGTCCGCCGTAACGAAACCGATTTCACGATTGGTGGGCGGCGCACCTATGTCACCGCCGGCTATTTCCGCCTGAACCGCAATGTCGATACCGCGATCGAGGATCTGCGCGATCGTGAGGAAGTCCGGCTCGGCGGCCGGGTCCAGATCACGCGTACCGTCTCGGTCTTCGGCTCGACCGTGGTCGATCTCACCGGCCCGCGCGATGATCCGCAGGTCGTGACCGATGGCTATCAGCCCGTCCGCCAGCGTTTCGGCATATTGTACGAGGATGAATGCCTCGAACTCGGTGCCAGCTATCGCCGCGATTATGACGTCATCGGCGCGACACGGCGCGGCAGTACCGTGGCGGTGACACTGGCGCTCAAGAACCTCGGCCGCTAAGCTGCGGTTCAGACGATGGCGGCTATGCGGGGATTTCCCATGCCGCGGCGTGGGGACGATGTGAATTGGAGCGGGTATTGGGTGCATATTTGAAGCATCGGGTCGGGCGCGCCGCGCTGATGATGGCGGGCCTCTCGCTCGGTGCGGCTGCGCTGGCGCAGACGGTGGATGACGGCGTCGGGCCATCGGTCCAGTCGATGAACCTGCCGAACGACCTCACCGTGTTCGGCAAGGTCGATCCCAACGTCCGCAAGGCGACCGCGATCGTCAACGGCACCATCATCACGCAAACCGATATCGAACAACGGCTTGCGCTGGTCCTCGCGGCCAATGGCGGCAAGGTGGAAGGCGAGGAGCGTGAACGGCTGAAGCTGCAGGTGCTGCGCAACCTGATCGACGAGACGCTCCAGATCCAGGAAGCCAAGGCGCGCGACATCGTCATCACCGCGCCCGAAATCCAGCAGACCTATGCCCGCGTCGCCGGCAACTTCAAACGCACCCCCGCCACCTTCGGCGTCTTCCTGCGCGAACAGGGATCGTCGGAAGCATCGATCAAGCGCCAGATCGAAGGCGAACTGGCGTGGCGTCGCCTGCTCAGCCGCCGGATCGAACCCTTCGTCAATGTCGGCGACGAGGAAGTCGCCGCCGTGATGGCGCGGATCAACGCCAACAAGGGCGCGCCGGAATATCGCATCGGCGAGATCTTCCTGTCCTCCACGCCCGAAACCGCGGCCAACACGCTCGCCAATGCCGATCGCATCGTCGACCAGATTCGCAAGGGTGGCTCTTTCGTGGCCTATGCCCGCCAGTTTTCGGAAGCGTCCACCGCGGCCGTCGGCGGCGATCTCGGCTGGGTGCGTGCTGAACAATTGCCGACCGAACTTGCCGCCGTCGCGCAGACGATGCAGCCCGGCTCGGTCAGCGTGCCGATCCCCATCGCCGGCGGCTATTCGATCATCGCGGTCGTCGACAAGCGCGTCGGCGGCGGTGTCGATGCGCGCGATGCGGTGCTGGCGCTGAAACAGGTCGGCATCAAATTCGCCAAGGGCACCACGCGCGAACAGGTCGCGCCCGACGTGCTGAAATTCGGCAATGCGATGAAGACGGTGCGCGGCTGCGGCTCGGTCGAGGCGATCGCCAAGACGCTGGGTGCCGAAGTCGTCGACAACGACCAGATCCGCGTCCGCGATCTGCCACAGGCCTTGCAGCAGATGATGCTCGATCTCCAGATCGGCCAGGCCAGCCCGCCCTTCGGCTCGGTCGAGGACGGTGTCCGCTCGCTCGTGCTGTGCGGTCGCGACGAACCGACCCAGGCCGCCGGTCCCGACGCCGCGACCATCCAGTCGCAGCTTGAGGAAGAACGCGTCAATCGCAGCGCGCGCCGTTACCTGCGCGATCTGCGGCGCGATGCGGTCGTGGATTATCGCTGAGGCCCTTATGGTGAACGATCCCGTCACGCCCCTAGCCGTAGCTCTCGGTGATCCGGCCGGGATCGGCCCGGAAGTCGTCGCCAAGGCATGGGCGCTGCGCGACGTCCACCGCCTGCCGCCCTTTTTCGCGGTCGGTGATTGTCGCGCGATCGCCGCGGTGTGGGACGGCCCCGTCGTGCGGATCGAGGATCCGTCCGAGGCCGCTGCCTGCTTCGGCAAGGCGCTGCCCGTGGTCCAGGTCGAGGATGCGGGCGAGATCGTCCCCGGCGATCCGAACATGGCGGGCGCGCGCTGCTCGCTCGATGCGCTCGAACTCGCCGCCGGCCTCACCCGTTCGGGCGTCGCCTCCGGGCTGGTCACCGCGCCGGTGTCGAAGGCGCAGCTTTATGCGATCGGCTTTACCCATCCCGGCCAGACCGAATTCGTCGCCGAACGCTGCGGCATCGCCAGCGACAATGTCGTCATGCTGCTCGCCGGGCCGACCCTGCGCACCGTGCCCGTCACCACGCACATCGCGCTGCGCGACGTGGCCGATGCACTGTCGATCGAATTGATCGTGGCGAAGGCGCGCGTCACCGAACGCGGGCTGGTCCGCAATTTCGGTATCGCCCGGCCCCGGCTCGCCATTGCCGGTCTCAATCCCCATGCGGGCGAGGACGGCGCGCTGGGCCGTGAGGAAATCGACCTCATCATGCCCGCCGTCGCGCAGTTGCAGGAAGAGGGCATCGACATCGTCGGCCCGCTCGCCGGCGACACGATGTTCCACGAACGCGCGCGCGCACATTATGACGTGGCCTTGTGCCTCTATCACGATCAGGCGCTGATCCCCATCAAGACGCTGCATTTCGACGAAGGCGTCAACATGACGCTCGGCCTGCCGATCGTCCGCACTTCGCCCGATCATGGCACCGCCTTCGGCATCGCCGGCACCGATCACGCGCATCCCGGCGCGATGATCGCGGCGATCGCGTTGGCCGGTCGCGCCGTCCTGCACCGCGCAGCATCGGCATGAGCGATGGTCCGGCGGTGGTCCTGCCGCCGCTTCGCGAAGTCATCGCGCGCCACGGCCTCGCCGCGTCCAAGGCGCTCGGCCAGAATTTTCTGCTCGACGGCCAATTGCTGGATCGCATCGCGCGCGTCCCCGGTCCGCTCGCCGGCAAACGCGTCTATGAGGTCGGTCCCGGCCCCGGCGGTCTCACCCGCGCCTTGCTCAAGGCGGGGGCGGAGGTCGTCGCGGTCGAACGCGATCGCCGCTGCCTGCCCGCGCTCGCCGAACTGGGCGATGCCTATCCCGGCCGGCTGACCGTGATCGAGGACGACGCGCTCGCCATCGACGAAGCTGCCCTGATGGGCGCAGGCGCCCATATCGCCTCCAACTTGCCCTATAATGTCGGCACCGCGCTATTGGTCCGCTGGCTGACCGCGGAACCCTGGCCGCCTTTCTGGGCATCGCTGACGCTGATGTTCCAGAAGGAAGTCGCCGAACGCATCGTAGCCGCGCCCGGCACGTCCGCCTATGGCCGGCTATCGGTCCTCGCCCAGTTCCGGTCGAACGCGACCTTGTCCTTCCCGGTCCACCGCTCCGCTTTCGTCCCCCCGCCCAAGGTGACGTCCGCCATCGTCCATCTCACGCCCGCCCCCCAACCCGAAGGCGTCCGCATGAAAACGCTCGAACGCCTCACCGCGGCCGCCTTCGGCCAACGCCGCAAGATGCTTCGTCAGTCGCTCAAATCCGTCGAAGGCGCCGTCGACGCGCTGAACGCGCTCAACATCGACCCGACCCGACGCGCTGAAACACTGGCAGTCGCCGAGTTCGTCGCATTGGCGCGACAACTGGACGCCAAGGCCTGATCCGGGCCACACGGCCACCAGCCATACCTGCGGATCCGTTCGGTTCGAACCAGTCCAGAAGGCTGTGCCCCATCGCACCACGCTCGAAGCGAACGGCACAAGCGCAGGAATACCCTCAAAAATTGTTTCCGACCCACACCGGACGGTCATCCCAAGAACGGATCGGATCGGCCACCCCGCCTGCGCATTGTCACCAGATCGGCATCCGGGCATTGCCGGCATTCCCATCGCGCTAGATTGTGATGGCTCCATACAGACCCGCCCATCCCGAGCGCAGTCGAGGGACCGGCCGAGCGAAGCAGAGGTCGCCAGCCTTTGCGCTTCGCGACTACGCTCGAAGAAATCCCTCGACTGCGCTCAGGATAGGCGCGGGCCTTAAATACTTTCGGAATGATGTCATCCCGCGCTGGGTTCGAGCATGTCGCAACCTTATATAAAGGTCGCAACGCTCTTAAAAAAACACCCTAATTCGCTCTATATTGCGGATAATCAAGCTGATCTGATCCGCAGAGCCGTTGTTCCATCGCATTCAGACTTCACCCATCGCCGAACCCGTCTTGATCGGATCCGCCCGATCTTCGAAGGGCATCACCAAACCCGTCAGCCCGATCATCCGCGCGTGGCGGCAGTCGCCAAACCAGATCCGATCAATACGACCCCGCTTACCCGCTTCGACCAACGCAACGACCGATGCCCGCGCAGGAAGCCCGCTGCGCGCGCTGCCAGCACCGCGTAAAGCCCGTCGGTCATCGCGACCACGCCGCAAAATGTCGCGATCAGCAACACTGCCTGCGACCAATAAGGCCGATCCGCCATGATGAACTGCGGTGCAAACGCCACGAAGAAAACGATCGTTTTCGGATGGAACGTCCCGATCGCGAGATTACCCAGAAACGCCGTCCGCATCCCGATCGCTGGGGCAACTGTGGGTTCGCCGACAGGCCGCCGCCCGGCGCTCAGCAGCGTCCGCACACCGAGCAGGATCAGATAGGCCGCCCCCGCCAGCTTCAGGATCGTGAATGCCAACGCAGACGTCGCCAGCAACGCGCCGACGCCCGCCAGCGACAGGGTCATCGCCAGCATATTGCCGATCGCCATCCCACCGACTGAGGCCAGCGCCACGCGCCGGCCCGATCCGATGGCATAGCCGACGATGCTCATCACGCCCGGCCCCGGCAGCACGCCCATCAGGAACGCCGCCGCGGCAAAACCCAGCCAGACCCTATAGTCCATACATCCCCCCCGGTTGACACCGAGGAAGATGCATCACGCGATCATAAGCGGCAAGGCCGCCCGGCAGTCACGGTTTGACGGTCGTGGCTTCCTGCCCCTTGGGCGGCACGACGGCAGTCGCCTGTGCGGTCACGACGGCAGGCGGCGGACCTTTCTGGATCGCAGCCGCCAGGGTCGTTGCGGGAGCGCAAGGCGCTGTCTTGCAGATCGTGCGGATCCGCGCGAGATTGCCCTTGGCCCGTTCGATCGCGCCCTTCTGCACCATCGCCTCGCCTTGCCCACCCAGCGCGGCGATGTCGTTCGGTTCCAGAACCAATGCCTCGCGGTACAAGCGGATCGCCTTGCCCGGCAGCGCCTGCGCCTGCGCGACCCGCGCCAGCGCGACATAGGCGGCGCGGTTGCGCGGATCCACCGCCAGCGCGGTTTCGATCAGGTCCGCCGCGCCGGTGAGATTGCCCGCCTGCCGCGCAGCCTCGCCTGCCCGCATCAACGCGATCGAGCGCGGGTTGATCTGGTCATCGGGTTTCTGGCTCGATCCCATGCTGGAGGCCACGCCCAGAACAAGGGCCAGCGCGAGGGCAGGACCGGAGAAACGCATCACTAACTCCTTGAAGCGATCAGATCGCGACGCTAGCACGGCGCCTGCGCCCTCGCGACGAAAAAGCCGTCCGTCCCGTCATGATGCGGCGTCAGGCGCCGTCCGTCGCCATGCACGACCCCCGCCGGCAGATCGATCGGGGCCACCGTCCATTTCGGATGGCGTTTCAGGAAGGCGGCAAATCCCCCCGCACCTTCCTCGTCGATCAGCGAACAGACCGCATAGACCAGCATCCCGCCCGGCTTCACCAAAGACGCCGCCACGTCCAGCACATGCGCCTGCAACGCCACCAGCTTGTCCACGCGCGCCCGCGTCAGCCGCCACCGCGCTTCCGGGTTGCGCCGCCATGTGCCGGTCCCCGAACAGGGCGCGTCCACCAGCACCAGATCCGCCTGCTTCACGAAATCGCCCAGTGCGTCGCGTTCCCGTTCCGGGTCGAGTAACAACGGCTCGACGATCGTCACGCCTGCCCGCACCGCACGCGGCATCAAATTGCCCAGCCGCCGCCGATCCGTATCGCAGGCGATCAGCCGGCCTTCATTGGCCATCGCCGCGGCAAGCGCCAAGGTCTTGCCCCCGGCCCCCGCGCAGAGATCGATCACCGTCATGCCCGGTTCGGCCGCGCAGGCGATCGCCAGCAACTGGCTCCCCTCGTCCTGAACCTCGACCCGACCTTCGACATAGGCCGCAAGTGTCTCGATCTTGGTGCCTTCCGGCAAACGCAGGCCGTCCGGCGCATGGGGCGTTGGCGTCGCATCCGGCAGTTCCGCCAGAACCTCGTCCCGCTCTGCCTTCAGCCGGTTCACGCGCAAGTCGAGCGTGGCCCGGTCCAGCAGCGCCGCCAGTTCAGCCTTGTCCAGCGTATCCAGCTTCGCCACCAGCCAGGCGGGGGCGACACCGGCGCGCGCCACCAGTTCGCCCGGCGCGATCGCGGCCGGCGCATGATCCGTCCCGTCGAACAACGCTGCCAGATCGGGTCGATCCGCGACCAGACCCAGCATCGCAGCCCGCCCCGAAACCGGACGTTCCCCCGCGCGCCGGATCGCGGCATAGACCAGATCGCGCACCGCACGCCGATCCTTCGACCCGGCATAACGCCGCGTCTTGAAATAGCGCGCGATCAGCGTGTCGGCTGCGGCACCGCCCGCCCCCGCTGCCACGATCGTCTCTTCCAGCAGATCGATCGCGGCCTGAACGCGCGCACCGGGCGTCACCGCTTAACCCCGTGTCGGATAATTGGGGGCTTCGCGCGTGATCGCGACATCATGGACATGGCTTTCGCGCAGGCCGGCATTGCTGATCCGCACGAATTTCGCCTTCTTCAGATCATCCAGCGTCTGCGATCCGGTATAGCCCATCGCCGCCTTAACGCCGCCGACCAACTGGTGGATCACATCCTTGGCCGGCCCCTTGAACGGCACCTGCCCTTCGATCCCTTCGGGAACAAGCTTCAGCGAGTCCTTGATTTCCTGCTGGAAATACCGATCCGCCGATCCGCGCGCCATGGCCCCCACCGATCCCATCCCGCGATAGGATTTATAGGCGCGGCCCTGAAACAGGAAGGTTTCACCCGGCGCTTCCTCGGTGCCGGCCAGCAGCGATCCGATCATCACGCAGCCGGCACCCGCCGCCAGCGCCTTGGCGACATCGCCGGAGGTACGCAGCCCGCCATCGGCGATCACCGGAATGCCGGACTTCGCCGCTTCCTCGGCGGACTCCTTGATCGCCGTCAACTGCGGCACGCCGACACCGGCCACGATCCGCGTGGTGCAGATCGATCCCGGGCCGATCCCCACCTTCACCGCATCTGCGCCCGCATCGACCAGCGCGCGCGTCGCCTCGGCGGTCGCGACATTGCCCGCGACGATCTGGATCTGGTTCGAAATCGCCCGCACCCGTTCCACCGCACGCCCGACATCGCGATTATGACCATGGGCAGTATCGATCACGATCAGGTCGCAGCCCGCATCGATCAGCGCCTGTGTCCGATCCCAGCCCTTGTCGCCCACCGTCGTCGCCGCGGCGACGCGCAACCGGCCCGCTTCATCCTTGGTCGCAGTCGGATAGGTGACGGCCTTCTCGATATCCTTGACCGTAATCAGGCCGACGCAATGATAATGTTCGTCAACGACCAGCAATTTCTCGATCCGGCGCTGATGCAGCAGACGCCGCGCGCCCTCCTGATCGACATCGGCCGGAACCACTGCCAGATTGTCGTGCGTCATCAGCTCGGACACGGGCTGCTTCGGATTTTCGGCGAAGCGCACGTCGCGGTTGGTCAGGATCCCGACCAGCTTGCCGGACGCCTCGACCACGGGGATTCCGGAGATCCGGTGCCGCGTCATCAGCGCCTGTGCTTCGGCCAGCGTGGCATCTGGCGCGATCGTGATCGGATTGACCACCATCCCGCTTTCGAAACGCTTCACCTGCCGGACGGCGGCGGCCTGTTCCTCGATCGTCAGATTGCGGTGGAGCACCCCCAAACCGCCCAACTGCGCCATGACGATCGCCATGTCGGCTTCCGTCACCGTGTCCATCGCGGCGGACATCATCGGGATATTGAGCGAGATCGACCGCGTCACGCGCGTGCGCGTATCCGCCTGCCCCGGCATCACGTCGGACGCAGCCGGACGGAGGAGGACATCGTCGAAAGTGAGGCCGAGCGGGATATCCATCATGGTCCTGTGGTCGGGGATTCGGGTGCGACCCTATAGAGCCTATGCCGCCGCTGTGCCAGTGCGGCACGGGAAAGCGTAGCGTCCCCCGCCGCGCGCGCACTTCGAACCGACCCGTTTCCCGCGCGATCTCACCTCCCCTGTCGGCGTGAAATCATCGTCTTGCCCCTCCTATCGAAAGTTTGATCTGAATGAACATCACCACCATCGAAGGCATCGACATTCTGTTCGTCATGGCGGTCGGCCAGGAATATGGTCCGCGCCTCCGCGCCATGATCGATCCGTTGCTGACCGGCGTCGGCCCGATCGAAGCCGCGCTGATGACCGGCACGACGCTCCAACGCCTGCACGACAGGGGACAGCGCCCGGATCTCGTAATATCGCTCGGCTCCGCCGGCTCGCGCCGTTGTGCGGTCGGGTCGATCCACCAGATCGGCGCCGTGGCTTGGCGTGATATGGATGCTTCACGGATCGGCTTCACCAAGGGAGTCACCCCGTTCCTCGATCACCCCGCCGCCATGCCCTTGCCCACGCCGTGGCCCGATTTGCCCGTCGCCACCTTGTCGACCGGCGCGAACATCGTGGGTGGCGATGACTATGCCGCGATCGATGCGGATCTGGTCGATATGGAGACGTTCGCCGTCCTCCGCGCCTGCCAGCATTTCGCCGTCCCGATGATCGGGCTGCGCGGCGTTTCGGATGGTCCCGGCGAACTGAACGAGATCCACGGCTGGACCGCGCGTCTGGGGTTGCTGGACACGCGCCTTGCTGCCGCGACCGAACGCCTCGATGCGAAGATTCTCCGTCAGGCGATTGAGAAAGCCACCTTCTTCGGGCAGACCTCACCCACGAGCATGACCCGATCGGAGTAAGCGAATGCAGCGTCGGACCTTCCTGTCTTCTACCGGCGCGACCGCGCTCGCAACCTTCTTGCCGTCCGCCGCGCCCGCCGCCGCCGCCGGATCGGCCGATGCCGAACTGCGCCGCCTGCTCGACCGCTTCTTCTACGAGCGGCTGAACGAAGGCCCCGAACAGGCCACGCGCCTCGGACTGGACGCCGGCCCCCGCGCGCCGCTGAAGGCCCGGATCGCCGATCGCTCCGCCGCCGGAGCCGCACGCGAGCTGGAGCGCGCGCGGGCCGAACGGACCGCCCTGCTCCGCGTCGACCGCACCCGGCTCGGTGTCGATGCGCGCATCGATTATGATGTGGTCCGCTACCAGCTCGACCGTAGCCTGGCCGGCGCGCGGTTCACGTTCGGTGAGACCAATGGCCGCTATGCGCCTTATATTCTGAGCCAGTTGACCGGCGCCTATCGCGACGTTCCGGACTTTCTCGACTCCCAGCATCGCATCAAGGATGCCGGCGACGCCGATGCCTATCTCGCCCGGCTGGAGGCCTTCCCCAAGGCGATCGACGATGACAACGCCCGCCAGCGCGACGATGCCGCCAAGGGTGTCTTCGCCCCCGATTACATCCTCGACACCACCTTGCGTCAATTGGCGGCGTTGCGCGATCAACCCGCAAACCGCACGGTCCTCGTCGCGGCGCTTGCCCGCAAACTGGCGGATGCGAAGCTGCCGCCCGAACGCGCGGTACGCGCCGAACGGATCGTAACGGATGCCGTCTTCCCTGCGCTGGACCGGCAGATCGGGCTGGTTCGGGAACTGCGGGCGAAGGCGACGCACGATGCCGGCGTCTGGCGCTTGCCCGATGGCGACGCTTATTATGCCGCCGCCGCGGAAGCCGCGACCACCACGCGCCTGTCCGGCGAGGAGATCCACCAACTCGGCACCACGCAGGTCGCGGAAATTTCCGCGCGGATCGATGCCATTCTCCGCAAGCAGGGCATGACGCAGGGCAGCGTCGGCGAACGTCTGGTCGCCCTGAACCAGCGGCCCGATCAGCTTTTCCCCAACACCGATCCCGGGCGCGAAGCGTTGCTGGAACAATTGAACCGCCAGATCAAGGCGATGTCGGCACGTCTTCCCGAAGCGTTCCTGACGATGCCCAAGGCCCCGGTCGAAGTCCGCCGCGTGCCCGCCACCATCCAGGCCGGCGCGCCCGGCGGCTATTATCAAAGCGCGTCGCTCGATGGCACACGTCCGGCCATCTATTTCATCAATCTGCGCGATACGTTCGATCGCCCCAAATTCGGCCTCGCCACGCTCACCCATCATGAAGCCGTGCCCGGCCATCATCTCCAGGTCAGCCTCGCGCTCGAATCCGCGAATATCCCCCTGATCCGACGACGCGGTTTCTTCAGCGGCTATGGCGAAGGCTGGGCGCTCTATGCCGAACAGCTTGCGGACGAGATGGGGATGTATGAAGGCGATCCGCTCGGGCAGGTCGGCTATCTCCAGTCGCTACTGTTCCGCGCCACGCGGCTGGTGGTGGATTCGGGGATGCACGCCAAGCGCTGGAGCCGCGAACGCGCGACCGATTTCCTGATCGCCACCACCGGCATCGCCCGCGGGCGCAGCCAGGGCGAAATCGACCGTTACACCGTCTGGCCGGGTCAGGCCTGCAGCTACAAGATCGGCCATACGGTCTGGAACCGGCTCCGCGAAGAAGCAAAGGCGAAGCAGGGCGCGGCGTTCGATCTCAAGCGCTTCCATCAGGTGCTTGATCTTGGTGCGATGCCGCTCGATGTGTTGGAACAGGTGGTGCGCGAACGCAGCGTCGCCTAAGCGCCGCCTGTCCTGCATCCGGAACCCGAACCATGCGCCTTTTCTTCGCGACCGCCCTCCTCGCCTGCTGCGCCACCATGGCGGGCGGGCAGGCCTTGCCGCCTGCCGCCGTAGCGCCTGCCGAAGCGCCGGCGCCGCGCCCGGCCCTCGTCCATGTCCTGCTGACCACCGCGGCCGGCCCGATCACGCTCGCGCTGGAGAAGGAGCGCGCGCCTGTCACCACCGCCAATTTCCTGCATTATGTCGACAGCAAGCGGCTGGACGGGATGAGTTTCTATCGCGCCATGGCTTACGGGGCGGACGGTGGCCTCGTACAGGGCGGCGTCCGTGACCCGAAGAAAGTCTATCCGCCGATCGCGCATGAACCGACCAGCCAGACCGGACTGCGCCATGTCGACGGCACGCTCTCGATGGCGCGCGGCGCACCCGGCAGCGCCGCCGCCGATTTCTTCATCACCCTCGGCCCGATCCCGGCGCTCGATGCCGACCCCGCGCTGCCGGGCGACAATCTGGGTTTCGCGGCGTTCGGGCATGTGGTGGAAGGGATGGACGTCGTCCGCAAGATCCTGTCCGCGCCGATCGATCCGGCGCTGGGCGAAGGGATCATGAAGGGACAGATGATCGCCGAACCCGTCCGCATCCTCACGGCGCGTCGCGTTCAGCCCTGACGCAACAAAAACCCCCGCTTCCTTGCCCGGACGGCAACGGAAGCGGGGGCGAACAGCGCGACCGAAATCCGGCCGCGCTGCGATCCGCGAAGATCAGGCCGCCGCGTAACGGACCTTGCGCACGCGGTGGCGCAGAACGCCACCGATCGCACCGAAGCCCAGGATCATCGTCAGCCAGCTCGCCGGCTCCGGCACCGCCGCCGCGAACGTGCGGTAAATGTCCGCGCTCGACGCCAGATAGGTCGGGTTCTTCAACACATCGAACGCGATGTTCCAGCCCATCGCATCATAGGCGGCGAGGTCAAGCGCGGTCACTTCGCCCATCTGCCCGAAGCAGAAGGTCGGATCCATGACCCCAAGCTGCGGACCGCAACGGTTCGCGCCTGCGGCATCCTTCCAGTGAGAGGCCTGCTGCCCGTCGCCGTTATAGCGGCCGGTCGAAAATTCGTTGTCGAACAATGCGGTGGCCCCGCCATCGATCGAGAAATAGCTTTTCGTACCGACCGACAGATCCAGTACCCCGCCATTGCCGCGGACCAGACCTTCCGGATCCTTGCTGTACCGGAACATGTCCAGCGAGCTGTAGATCGACGTATCGTTCAGGCTGTAACCCAGTGTTCCGGCCGCCGCGCCGTTCGGATAACCATAGACATCCAGAAAATCGACGCCGGACACGAAACCCAATGCGTGGCCGATTTCATGGATAGCGACACCGATGAAATCGAACGTACCAGCCGAAATGCCGTTGGTCGGATTGAAATCGAACGCGAAATTGCTGCTGAACGTCACATTGCCGTCAACCGTGTTCGGGTTGATGTTGCCACCGATCGCCTTGATGACGGAGGTATTGAGATACAGCATCTTGCTGCTCGTCGTATCCCCGCGAATGAAATCAACGTCGGTGGTGTCATCATTACCGTCGGCGGCCACGCCGCTGGAGATGAAGCTGGCGCCACCGGCGGCGTTCAATGTGGGAAGAACGGCTTTCTGGTCCAGCGTCGAACTGCTCTTCGACGCATTGACCCGATTTTCCCAGTTGCGAACCGAATAGTCAGCGCGCGTACTGCCGGTCGAACCGATGATATTCGGCGCCAGCGCCGCGAAGGAAACGCCGAGATTGATCGTGGCATTGTTGCTGAGGACCGAGCCCCAATAAGCGGCGGCGATGTTAAAGCCCTGTTCCGCCTGCGAACCGGCGACACCACCATTGTCGATCAGATTGATCGTCGCGGCCTGCGCCGTGCCGCCCATGACGGACAGCATTGCTGCACCGCACGCCAACATCATGCGCGAATTCTTCGACTGCATCTTGTGGTCCCCTTATCACCCGATTCGAACCGGTGTGCGTTTATGTAATGGTAAATGAACAGTTTGCACGGAGCCGGTCAACAGGCTGGATCGAAAAAACCGGTCCCGGAATTTCCGTGCAGCCGCAAGCATTTGATGCAGTTGCGAACATGGACTTGGCGAATGCCGGCTTCACTGCCTACGATGCGGCATGTCCCAGCTTCCCCCGCGCATCCTCGCCCACCTGACCGCCATGAAGACGGCACTGGCGGCGCGCGATCGTGCCGCCACCAATCAAGCGGTCGAACAGCTGCTGACGCTTCGTGCACCGCTGGGGCAGCAATGGCATGGCATCGCGCAACTGATGCGGATCAGCGGCGAACTGCGTCTAGCCCATGCCGCGATGGACGCGTTCGTCGCCGCCGCGGGCAACACGCCCGCCGCGCTGGTCCAGAAAGTCATTCTGCTCACCCAGTCCGGCCGCCAGCGGGAGGCGCATGACCTGATGGCGCGCCTGCCCGCCACCGGCGGCGACCGGGCGGCGCAGGACTATCTGCTGGGCAACACCGCCCTCACGCTCGGCCGCGTCGCGGAGGGGCGCGATCATCTGGAACGCTGCGTCCGCGATCGGCCGGGCTGGGGACCGGCCTGGCTCTCTTTAGCTTCCGCCGTGAACTTCGCGGACGACCCGCTGGGCGACCGCCTGATCGACAATGCCGCCGCCGCCGAACGCCAGCCCCCAGCCGATTTCGCCCGCTATTGCTATGCGTTGGGCAAGCTTCATGCCGATCGTGGTGAACATGCCGCCGCCTTCGCCGCCTATCTGCGCGGGGCCACCCTGTTGCGCGGCCTCACCCCCTATAGTCGCGCCGCAAACGCCGCCAATGCGACGCAGGCAATGTCGGGCTTCGAAGACAAATTCGCAGCCATCCCCCGCAACCCATCGGCCAGCCGTCCGATCTTCGTCACCGGCCTGCCACGTTCGGGCACCACCTTGGTCGAACAGATCCTCGCCAGCCATAGTCAGGTCGTGGATGGCGGGGAAATCAGCCTCGTCCACCATGTCGCCGTGGCGACCGGCGGCGTGTCCGGTGACGCGATCACCCGCCATTTGGCCGGGGGCGGATCACGGGAGGCGATGGCCGGGCTATACCATCATCTGCTAAACGAACGCTTCGGCAAGGATGGTCGCATCGTCGACAAGACGATCGATAATAGCCGTTTCCTCGGCCTGATCGCCACCATGCTGCCCGACGCGCCGATCATCTGGCTCCGCCGCGATCCGCTCGACAATGCGTGGTCGGCGTTCCGCACCTTCTTCATCCACGGTGTGGCCTGGAGCTATGATCTGACGGATATCGCGCATCATTTCCGGCTGGAGGATGCGCTGCTGGACTATTGGCAGGAACGACTGGGTGACCGCCTGCTGGTCGTGCCCTATGCCGATCTGGTCGACGCCCCCACCGCCTGGACCAGCCGCCTGCTCGCCCATGCCGGCCTGCCGGAAGAAGCCGCGACACATGAGGCCCATCGCACCGAACGCGCCGTCGCCACCGCCAGCGCGCTCCAGGTCCGCCGCCCCATCAACCGCGACGGGCTGGAGGTCGCCGCGCCCTATCGCGATATGCTCCGGCCCTTCACGGACGCCTATACCGGCTGAGCCGGCTCAGTACGCGCCGTGGCAATGCTTGTATTTGCGGCCCGACCCACACGGGCAAGGCGCATTGCGGCTGACGCGCCCTTCCCATTCCGCCGGATCATCGCCCAGCTCGTCCACCATGTCCGGCTGCGGGATCTGCAGGGGCGGCAGGGTGGTCGTGATGTAGCCAAGGCTCCCCGCATCCATATCGTAGCTGTCGTCCATGCCCGTCAGCGGATCGATATGCGTCGTCAGGAAATCGGGCATTTCGGGCAGCGCTGGCGACATGTCGAACCGCGCATTGCCCAGCACGCGCGTCACATCCTCGCGGATGTCGACCAGCATCTTCTCGAACAACGCGAACGCTTCCTGCTTATATTCGTTGATCGGCGTCTTCTGCGCATAAGCGCGCAGATGGATCACCTGCCGCAGCGCGTCGAGCGTCGAAAGATGCTCCTTCCAGTGATGATCGAGCGACTGGAGCATCACGCTCTTCTCAACCCCGCGCCAGCTTTCCACCGGCATGTCCGCGGTCTTCGCCGCCAGCGCCGCATCGGTTTCGGCCTGCAGGCGCTCGTTGACCATGTCCGGCTCGATGCCTTCCTCGGCGAACCAGGCTTCCACCGGCACGTCCACGCCCAGCATGTCGGCCACCCGCACGCGTAGCGACTCCGCATCCCATTGTTCGGGATAGCTGTTGGGCGGGCAGGCATCGGCGACCAGCGCGTTGATCGTCTCGGCACGCATATCGGCGACGATGTCGTCGACCGTTTCCGCGTCCATGATGTCCGCACGCTGCTCGTACACCACCTTGCGCTGGTCGTTCATCACGTCGTCATATTCGACGACCTGCTTGCGGATATCGTAATTGCGCGCCTCGACCTTGCCCTGCGCGGTCTGGATCGCCTTGGAAATCCAGGGGGAGACGATCGCCTCGCCATCCTCCAGATTCTTGTTCATCATCTTGGCGAACATCGTCTGCGGGCCAAAGATGCGCAGCAGATCGTCATCGAGCGACAGGTAGAAGCGGCTCAGGCCTGGATCGCCCTGACGCCCCGAACGGCCGCGCAACTGGTTATCAATGCGCCGGCTTTCATGCCGCTCGGTCCCCAGCACGAACAATCCGCCTGCCGCCAGCACCGCCGCCTTCTCGGCCTCGATCTCGGCGGCGATTCCCTGCGCCACCGCGTCATAGTCCGGTGTGCCCTCGACCAGTTCGGGATGCTCGTCCAGCATCCGGAATTCGAGATTGCCGCCCAGCTTGATGTCGGTCCCGCGCCCGGCCATGTTCGTCGCGATCGTCACCGCGCCCAGCCGCCCGGCCTGCGCCACGATATGCGCCTCGCGCTCATGAAAGCGGGCGTTGAGCACTTCGTGTCGCACCCCGTCGCGCGTCAGGAACTCGGACAGCATCTCCGATTTCTCGATCGACACCGTGCCGACGAGGATCGGCTGGCCCGTCTCCGCCTTTTCGCGGATCGTCTTGGCGATGGCGGCGAACTTGTCGCCGATATTCTTGTAGAACTCGTCCACCTCATCGATCCGCCGCACGGGCAGATTCGTCGGGATCGTGACGACGTTCATCTTGTAGATCTGGTAGAATTCGGCCGCTTCGGTCGCCGCCGTCCCGGTCATGCCGCCCAGCTTGGGATACATGCGGAAATAATTCTGGAAGGTGATCGAGGCGAGCGTCTGGTTCTCCGGCTCGATATTGACGCCTTCCTTGGCCTCCACCGCCTGATGCAGCCCATCGGACCAGCGCCGCCCGTCCATCATGCGCCCGGTGAATTCGTCGATGATGACGACCTTGTCGTCCTTCACCAGATAATCGACATCGCGCTTGAACACGACATTGGCGCGCATCGCCTGGTTCAGATGATGCACGACCTGCGTATTCTCGAAATCATACAGATTGGCGCCTTCCAGCAGCCCGGCCGCTTCCAGCATCCGCTCCATGCGTTCGGTGCCGTCCTCGGTCAGGATCACCGATTTCTGCTTCTCGTCCAGCTCATAATCTTCGAGCGCGATCTGCTTCACGATCGCGTCGACCTGCATATACAGCTCGGACTTGTCGTCGGTCGGGCCGGAGATGATGAGCGGCGTCCGCGCCTCGTCGATCAGCACCGAATCGACCTCGTCGACCACCGCGAAGGTGAAGGGGCGCTGCACCATCAGCCCGCGATCATATTTCATATTGTCGCGGAGATAGTCGAAGCCGAACTCGTTGTTCGTGCCGTAGGTGATGTCGCACGCATAGGCATCGCGGCGCTGCTGGTCCGACAGGTTCGGAATGATGACGCCCGTCGTCAGCCCGAGGAAGCTGTAGATCTGCGCCATCCACTGGCTGTCGCGATTGGCCAGATAGTCGTTGACCGTCACCACATGCACGCCGTTGCCGGGCAGCGCGTTCAGATAGACGGCCAGCGTCGCCATCTGCGTCTTGCCCTCGCCCGTCCGCATCTCGGCAATCTCGCCGCGATGCAGGACGATGCCGCCGATCAGCTGCACGTCATAATGGCGCTGCCCCAGCACGCGCCGCGCCGCTTCGCGCACCGTGGCGAAGGCTTCGGGCAGAATATTGTCCAGCGTCTCGCCCGCGGCCAGTCGTTCGCGGAACAGCACCGTCTGATGCTGCAACGTGGCATCGTCCATCGCCAGCAAGGCCGGCTCGAACGACCCGATCTTGTCGACCGTCGGCTGGAGCGATTTCACGTAACGGTCGTTGGACGAACCGAAAATGGCCTTGGCAATGCCGCCGAACATGGACGTTCCTTGGAAAGAATGCGCAGGTGGTCGGCGCGAAAGCCGTCCCGCGATGATATGCGGGGCGAGATAGGTGGCGGAGGGGGGCACGTCAATCGAACGCGCATCCCCACCCCCGCCCTTTGGCCCCTCTGTCCCGGATCAGGCCGCTTCGTCGTAACGCGGCACGGCCACCGTTCCCGCTGGCAACGACACCGGCGTTTCGATCGGCGTCGTGGTCACGCGCCCGCTGCGGCCCAATTTGCCCCAGCCGATGCGCGGCCCCGCCGCCGCCGCGAACACCGCCTTCAGCACCACCATGTACAGCAACTGGCGATAGCCGAAGCGCTGCATCAGCAAGCGGATCGCCGGGAAGCGCATCCGTTGCGGCTCCAGCCGATAGGCGAGCCAGCCGCACGCCAGATCCACCATCGTGAACGCCAGCCAGAACGCGCCCGTCGTCGCCAGATTGCCGCCCGCATCCGAAAGACCGTGATTGACCAGTCGGAACAACGTCCCCGATATGCTCGCGATCAGCATCAGGTCGATGATCGGCGACACCAGCGCGAAGCCGACCTGGAACAGCCAGGCCTGCGGCATCCCGTACCGCGCCAACCCGCGCGGCGAGCGTTCGGTCAGAATGCCGCGATGCTTCCACAGGCTCTGCAACGTGCCGAACGCCCAGCGGAAGCGTTGCTTGAACAGGTCGCGCGCGGTTTCCGGCGCTTCGGTCCAGGCCACCGCCTCGATATCGCACGCCACGCGCCAGCCCGCGCGCTGGATCGCGATCGTCAGATCCTGATCCTCGGCCAGCGTGTCGACGGGATAACCGCCGACATCGTCCAGCGCCGTCCGCCGCCATGCGCCCACCGCACCGGGCACGACCATGATCGCGTCCAGCGATGCCAGCGCGCGCCGTTCCAGATTCTGCGCGGTGACATATTCGATCGCCTGCCAGCGCGTGATGAGGTTGACCGCGTTGCCGACCTTGGCGTTGCCCGCCACCGCGCCGATCGCGGGATCGGCGAACCAGCGCGCCAGCTTGGCGATCGTATCAGGTTCGAACTGCGTATCCGCATCCAGCGCCACCACGATATCGCCGCGCGCCGTCTTCAGTCCCTCGTTCAGCGCGCGTGCCTTGCCGCCATTGAGCAACGTCAGCAACGTGACGCGCGGATCGCTCCCGAACGCCGCCGCCACGATCGCGGAGGTGTCGTCGCGGGATCCGTCGTCGATGACGATCACCTCGACCCGCAATCCGGTGGTCGCCAGCACGCGCCGCACCGATGCCTCGATCACCGCCGCTTCATTATAAGCCGGGATCAGCACCGATGCGAAGCGCGGCACCAGATGCGGTGAGGCTTCGGGCGGCTGCATCCGGTCCCGGTTGCGCCATGCCAGCGTCGCCAGCGTCACCGAACGCAGCATTCCCAGCACGATCGCGGTCACGAACAGCCAACCGAGCGAATGCTGCACCGCCGCCAGCGCGAGGAACAACCCCTGATCGGCGTGGGACAGCCATTCGGACACGCCCTCCACCGGCGGCATCGCCTGGGCGGGCTGCATCCCCGCCAGTTGCGATGCGGTGACGAAGCTGTAGCCGCGCTTTCGCAATTCGCTGATGATCTTCGGCAACGCCGCCAGCGTCTGCGCCCGGTCGCCGCCCGAATCATGCAACAGCACGATCTGCGCGGACTCGGCGGTCGTCCCCGCCTCCACCTGCGCGACTGCCTTCGCCACGATCGCATCCACGCCGGGGTTCATCCAGTCGAGCGGATCGACATGCAGCCCGACCGTGACATAGCCATGCTCGCCCGCCAGCGCCGCGATCCGCAGCGCGGATTCCGACGTCGGCTCGGCGTCCCCCGCATAAGGCGCGCGGAACAGCCGCATCGACCGGCCGGTATAGGCTTCCACCAGCCGTTGCGTCGCATTCAGTTCGATGCCCACCATCGTGTCGGGCAGGTTCGCCAGATCGGCATGGCTGCTGCTGTGATTACCCAGTTCGCTGCCCTCGGCGATGATCCGGCGCAACAGTGCCGGCGCACGCACCGCATTGGTGCCCGTCACGAAGAAGGTCGCCGGCACGTCCGCCGCCTTCAGCACGTCCAGGATCTTCGGCGTCCATTTCGGATCGGGGCCGTCATCGAATGTCAGCGCGATCTGCTGGCGGCGGTTGCCGGTCCGCTCCACCACGTCGGCGGCGGGCAGCACGTCGTACCGCACGTCGCGGATCATGCCGTCCCGCGCCATCGTCACCTGCCGCCGCCCCGGCCCCGCGAGCCGCGCGATGCGCAGCACTTCACCCGAACCACGGATCTCGACACCCGGTGCCGCCGCCAGCGTCGCCAGATCGGGCGTTCCGCCCCGGCGCTTGGCCAGTGCCTGCCAGAAGCCGGCATCCTCGCTGCCCATCCGCCACAGTGCGATGCCCGCCGGGGCCAGCATGTGCGCCGCGCGGATCTGGTTCGATGCGCTGGTGGCATCCAGCATCCACACATCATGCCGCCGCCCGGCTTGCGCGTAGGCGAAGGTCGCGGTGCCGCTCGCCCGGTCGAAGGTCGGCACGACGCCGGCATCGCGCGCCTTGGCCCATGCTTCGCTCACCGTCAGGATCTGGCTGTCGCCGCCCTTGCTCCAGTCATAGGCATAATTGCCGATCGCCACGATCGCCTTGTCCGGCCCGGCCGCGGCCACCGCCTTGCCGATCGCCTGCACGAACCACGCCTGCGATGCGATCGGACCGGGATCGCCCCCCGGCCAATGTTCGTCATACGCCATCAGGAACAGCCGGTCCGCCGCGTCCGCATAGGCGCGCAGATCCCATGCGGGGTCCGCCACCGGCACCGCCAGCGTCACCAGCCACCCCTTGGGCGCGAACCGCGCTTTCGCTTCGCGCAGGAAGCGCAGATAGGCCGGATGAATGTCTTCGGGCAGGTTTTCAAGGTCGAACACCACCCCCCCCGCCTGTTCGGCGACCAGCATCGCTTGAACCTGCGTCAGGAATTTCGCGCGCGCCGCCGGGTCGGCCAGCATCGCCGCCGTCCCCTTGCCGTCCCAATCCCCTGATTCCGTGGCATTCTGCACCATCGCCATCAGCTTCGGCGCACCCCGCGTCCGCGCCAACACGCCCCGCAAATGCGCATCGCTCTCATAGACGAAGCGATGATCCGTCCCGCTCACCGTCGCCAGCCCCGGCACCAGCCAGTCCAGCGCGCCGACGTTATTTTCCAGCGATCGCCGGGCGTTATCGTCCCACGGCATGTAGAAGCCGATCGTCTCCGGGCTGCGCGCCGGCCGCACCGCCGACGCCGGTTGCCACGCCCCCGCCGCCGCGTCCGACCGCATCGGCGCCAGCGCCTGCGGCCGGGTCGCGTCCTGCGGAAAGCGCACCGGCGCGCCGGGCGTATCGACCAGCACCGCCCCCGTCACCACCGCGACGGCCGCCGCCAGCAGGATCGCGCAAAGGATCAACCAACCCCGCACGCGCCGGCCGCGTCGGCCGCTCGCGTCGAAGAAAACAGGACGTTCATGCTGGCTCACCCGATGCTCCGTAGGATGCCTCAGGGCGGCGGTTAGCGGCGAAGGGTAATTTTTGCGTTAGGGTTAAGCGCGATTGCCGCCCCCCGCCCCTTGTGCGGCGCAACGAACCCATGCAGTCTCCCCCTCACGCGCCCACCCAGACGGCGCGTATCAGGAGGTCCATGCCTAGAACCGGCGCATTCGACGAAATCTGGGGCAATGCGGGCAGCCGCGAAGGGCGCCCCGAATTCACGCATCTCGCGGAATGGATCCGCGATACCGACACGGCCGAATTCGACCGAAGACAGGCGGCTGCCGAAGCCGCGTTCCGGCAACTGGGCATCACCTTCGCCGTCTATGGTCAGGAAGAAGCCGCCGAACGCATCATTCCGTTCGACATCGTGCCGCGCATCTTCACCGCGCCCGAATGGGACCAGCTTTCCGCCGGCCTCGTGCAACGGGTGGAGGCAATCAACGCCTTTCTCGACGATCTTTACGGTGCGCAACGCATTCTGAAAGACGGAATCATTCCGAACGAGCTGGTGCTCGCCAATCCGCAGTTCCGCCCGCTGCTGATGGGCGCGCGGCCGCCACACGGCATCTATGCGCATATCTGCGGCATCGATCTCGTGCGCACCGGGCCGACCGATTTCTTCGTGCTGGAAGACAATGCGCGCACGCCGTCGGGCGTCTCCTACATGCTCGAAAATCGCGAGGCGATGCTGCGGCTCTGCCCCGAATTGTTCCAGGCCTATGACGTCCTGCCGGTCGATACATACCCGGACCGGCTGCGCGAAACGCTGCAATCGGTCAGTCCGCGGTCCGACATGCCGGTCTGCGTGCTGCTGACTCCAGGCCATTTCAACTCCGCTTTCTACGAGCACAGCTTCCTGGCCGATTCGATGGGAATCGAACTGGTCGAGTCCGCGGATCTGGAAGTGGACGACGATATCGTCTGGATGCGCACGATCGATGGCCGCGTCCGCGTGGATGTCATCTACCGCCGGATCGATGACGATTATCTCGATCCGCTCTTCTTCCGTCCGGATTCGATGCTGGGCGTCTCGGGTCTGCTCGCCGCCTATCTCGCCGGCAACGTCACGCTGGTGAACGCGCCGGGTACCGGCATCGCCGATGACAAGGCGATCTACAGCTACATGCCCGATATCGTTCGCTATTATTCCGGCGGCGAGGCCAAGCTGCCCAATGTCGAGACCTATCGCTGCCGCGAACCGCAGGCGCTGCAATATACGCTCGATCATCTCGACCAGCTCGTCGTGAAGCTGGTCGATGGTTCGGGCGGTTACGGCATGTTGGTCGGCCCCACCGCCAGCCGTGCGGAGATCGAGGCATTCCGCGCCGCGCTGATCGCCGAACCGCATCGTTATATCGCCCAGCCGACATTGGCGCTGTCTACCGTCCCGACCTTGGTCAAGGACGGCATCGCCCCGCGCCATGTCGATTTCCGTCCCTTCTGCCTCACCGGGGCGGACGGCGTCAGCATCGTGCCCGGCGGCCTCACCCGCGTCGCGCTGAAGGAAGGATCGCTCGTCGTGAACAGCAGCCAGGGTGGCGGCACCAAGGACAGCATGATTCTCGCCCCCACCCGCCAGTCGATCGATCCCGAAGGGATGCACCAGACGCTGGGCAATATGAGCCAGACGATGGGCCGGATGAAACCCATCCAGTCGATCGGGCGTCGCTGATGCTCGCCCGCACCGCCGCGTCGCTCTACTGGATCGGCCGCTATGTCGAACGCGCCGAATTCACCTCGCGCCTGCTTGAGGCCACGATCCGGTTCGACGCGCTCTCGTCCCGCCCCGCCGGTGAGGCCGCGTGGGACAGCGCGCTCGCCGTCGCCGCCGCCGATCACGGGTTCGATGCGACCGGGGCCGAACGCACCCCGACCCATGTCAGCCAGTATCTGACGCTCGATCCCGCCAATCCCGGCTCGATCCGTTCCTGTCTGGATGCGGCGCGCTCCAACGCAAAATCGGTCCGCACCGCGCTCAGCCGCGATGCGTGGGAGGCGATCAACCGCGCCTGGCTCGGCATCCGTCAGGCCTCCAGCGGCGGCAATTACGCCACGTTGGCGCTGGTCGAAAGCCTGCGTGCGGAAGCGCGCGGGTTCGAAGGCGCACTCCACCGGATGCTGCGCAACGAGGCCTATTTCTTCCTCGGCCTCGGCGCGGCGATCGAACGGGCGGACAACACCGCACGGCTGATCGACGTCAAATATCATCTGCTGCTGCCGGAGGGCGAGGAAGTGGGCGGCGCGGTCGATCGCGATCAGTGGACGACGATCCTCCACACCGTCTCTGCCAACACCGCCTATCGCTGGCTCTACCGCGATCAGCCCAAGCCGTGGCGCGTCGCCGATCTGCTGATCCTGCGGCGGGAAATGCCCCGTTCACTGCTCGCGTCGGCGGATGAGGTCGTGAGCCTGCTCAACGCCCTCGCCAAGCTGCGCGGGTTGCAGGGCGAGGCGGACCGTGCGGCCCGCGCGCGGCAGGCGACGCTCGCCAACAGCACGATCAGCGCGATCTTCGCGGGCGGTCTGCACGAATGGCTTGGCGCCTACATCGTCGGCAATGCGCGGATCGACCAGCTCATCAACTCCCAGTTCCGGTTCGCCTGATGCGCCTCACGATCCACCACCGCACCACCTATCGCTACAGCCAGCCGCAGACGCGGTTGATCCAGCTGTTACGAATGACCCCCTCCAGCCATATCGGTCAGCATGTCGTCGATTGGCGCATCGACGTCGATCGCGACGCGCGGTTGCGCTATCGGCGCGACGGGTTCGGCAACGAAACCGCGATGCTCTATGTCGAAGGTCCGATCACGGAGATCACGCTGACCGTGGAAGGCGAAATCCTGACCGAGGACACCGCCGGCATCGTCAGCGGCGCGAATGAGCCATTGTCGCCCCTGGTCTATCTGCGCAGCACGCCGCTGACCGAAACCGGTCCCGCCATCGCGGCGTTCGCACACGCCGTCGCCGGGCAGGGCGATCCGCTGGAACGCGCCCATGCGCTCAATCGCGGCATCGGCGGGCAGATGCGGTTCGATACCGGCACGATGGACGTCGAACGCTCCGCGATCGATTCGTTCGCGGCCGGGCACGGCGTCTGTCAGGATATGGCGCATGTCTTCATCGCCGCCACCCGCGCGATCGGGATGCCCGCCCGCTACGTCTCCGGCCATCTCTTCCGCCGCGACGGTGCGTCGGATCAGCCCGCCGCCCATGCCTGGGCCGAAGCCTTTGTCGACGGGGTCGGCTGGATCGGGTTCGATCCCGCCAATGCCATCTGCCCGGACGATGCCTATGTCCGCGTCGCGGTCGGTCTCGATTACCGGGAAGCCGCGCCGGTGTCGGGTGCGCGCGTCGGCGGCGGCATGGAAACGCTGGATGTTGGCGTGCATGTCGCGCTGTCGCAATATCAGTCGCAGGGATGAGCGGCCGCACGGGACACGGGGCGGGAACGATGTCCGGGCCACCTTATCCGGGATCGCTTCAATTTCAGCCGGATGAAGCGTAGGATCGCGTTCATGACCTATTGCATCGGTATCAACGTCCGCGACGGGCTGATCATGATGTCCGATACCCGCACCAATGCCGGGATCGACAACATCTCCTCCTATCGCAAGATGCACTTGCTGGCGGACGGGCCGGACCGGCTCATCATGTGCCTGTCCGCCGGCAATCTGTCGATGACGCAGCATGTGCTGGGCCAGCTTGCCGAAGGGCTGGATGGCAAGGAGGAAGGCGGCCGCCGCCGCGTGATCGCCGACGAACCCTCCATGTTCCGCGCCGTGCAATTGGTGGGCGAGGCAGTAATGCGCGCCGATGCCGAAATCGGCGCCGGCCTGCGCGCGGCCGATATCAGCGGCGGTGTCTCGCTGCTGGTCGGCGGGCGCATCGGGCGCGGGCCGATCCGGCTGTTCCTCGTCTATTCGGCGGGCAATTTCATCGAATGCCTGCCCGACAGCCCGTTCCTGCAAATCGGCGAGCGCAAATATGGCAAGCCGATCCTCGACCGGACGATGAATTACGATACCGATCTGGACGAGGCGGTGAAGGTCGGGCTGTTGTCCTTCGATTCCACCATCCGGTCGAACCTGTCGGTCGGTCTGCCCATCGACGTGCTCGTCATCCCCGCCAACGCCGCCCGCCCGGTCATCCGCCGCCGGATCGAACCGGACGACCCCTATTTCCAGAATCTGTCCGTCCGCTGGTCGATGATGTTGAACGAAGCGCGCGCCACCATTCCCGATCCGCCCTTCATGCGAATGGGATAGGCGCGGCGGCGCGCGCCCTGCCGCTGCTTACTCCACCGTCACGCCGAACAGCCCGCCCAGAAACACCGTCTCCACCGCGCGGCGCAGATCGTTATTGCCCTTCTTCAGAAAGCCATGCCCCTCGTCCGCGAAGAGGACGTAGGACACCGGCACCCCGTTCGCGCGGATCCCCGCCACCACCTGCTCGCTTTCCGATTGCGGCACGCGCGGATCGTTCGCGCCCTGCATCACCAGCATCGGCTTGCGAATCTTCGCTACGCTGCGCAGCGGCGAGATGCGATCGAACACCGCCCCCATCGCCGGATCGCGCTCGTCGCCATATTCCGCACGGCGATTGTCGCGCCGATAGGCTTCGGTATTGGCCATGAACGACCGGAAATCGCTGATGCCATAACGTTCGACGCTGCCGACCAGCCGGTCTGCATAATGTTCGGATACGGCCAGCGACATATAGCCGCCATAGGATTGCCCATAGACCGCGACGCGCTTCGCATCGAGACCGGGTTGCGTGCCGATCCAGTCGAGCAGCGCACCGATATCCTTCACGCTGTCCTCGCGCTTCGGACCATTATCGAGGTTCAGATAGCGCTTCCCATAGCCGTCCGATCCCCGGACATTGGGCAGGATCACCGTCGCGCCCAGCACATCGGCAAAATATTGCGCGCCATAATTCCAGTTCGGCCGCGTCTGCGCTTCCGGTCCGCCATGAATGTCAATGATGACCGGCGTCCGCGTCCCCGCCGCTACCCGCTTCGGACGATAGACGAACGCCGGCACCGACAGCCCGTCGAACGAACGAAAGCGCACCAGTTCCGGTTCGGACAGCGCCTTCGGATCCAGCCCGCCCAGTTCGCTCGTCGTCCACCGGACCAGATCGGCCCCGCCGACATTCCAGGCCCAGACATCGCCGGCCGACGTCGCGGTCGACAGGCCGATCGCCAGCCGCGCGCCGTCGGGCGTGAATTTCAGCCCCGTCAGTACACCGCGCGGCAACACCGGCTGCGGCAAGGCCCGCCGCGTGATCCTGTCCGCTACCACCACGCGGGATACGCCATCCTCATTCACCGCATAGGCCAAAGTCCGGCCATCCCGCGATAGATCATAGGCTTCGACGTCCCATTTCAGATCGGGCACCAACACCCGCATCGCCCCGCCGGTCAGCGACAGTTCCACCAGCCGGCGGACATCGGCATCGCGGTCGCTGATCGCGATCACACCGCGCCCGTCGGGCGTGAAGCGTGCATCCTCGTACCGCGCCGCCGCCCCGGTCGGAATCGGCATCACCCGCCCGCTGGCGATGTCCAACAGCGACAGGGTCGTCTCACGGTTGGAGATGCCCCGCGCGATCAGGATGGTGCGCCCATCGGCCGAGATATCGGCCGGCCCGATCGCGCCCTTCCCCTGATGCACCACCCGCACGCTGCGCGGGTCGGCCGGATCGGCGGTCAGGATGGCATAATCGCCCGATCCCTTCGTCGCGCGGGACCATGCCATCATCCGCCCGTCGCGGCTGAACGTGACGGACTGATTGCGCGTCCCCAGCTCGGTCATCCGCACCGGCTGGCCCGTCAGCCCGGCCCCGTAAAGCTGGAACCATTCGTCGCCACCCGTGTCCCGCGTATAGATCCAGCGTGCGCTGCCGGGGATGGCCTGGGCCCCCGCCACCGGTTCGGCCGAAAAGGTCAGTTGCGTGCGCGCCGCACCGGGTGCAGCCACATGATGCAGTTGCTGCGTCTCGCCGAAGCGCGTCGCGATCAGCATCGATCCGTCCGGCAACCAGTCTTCGAACATCGCTGCCCGGCTGTTCTGGTAACGCTGGACCGCATCCGACACCGCCTGCGGGATCGGCGGCACGTCATGGAGGGTCGCCGTGCCCACCGTGCGGACGACGGGGGCCGCCATCGCGGCCGGGGCCGTCCCGGCGAGGAAGAAAGCAAGCAGCATCAGTCGCATGGATGTCTCCGTTCAGTGCCTCCCTTGAACCCGCACCGATCGCCCGGGTCAAGGCCGCGCAAAGCCCGCTTGCGACCGCCGCCTCCGCCATGCCACGATGCCCGCAACCATAAGATGACAGGACGAGAGAGACGATGCTGGGCCTCATGCAGAACTGGCCGCTCACGGTGGATCGCATCCTCGATCACGCCGCCGACTGGCATGGCCCGGTTCCCCTGATCGAGCGTGACGGCGACGGATTTCGCCGGCGCGGCTGGGCGGATGTCCGGGAACGCGCCCGCCGGCTGTCCGCCGCCCTGCTCGCCGCCGGCATCCGCCCCGGCGACCGGATCGCCACCATGGCGTGGAACGGCATCGCCCATGTCGAAAGCTGGTTCGGCATCATGGGCATCGGCGCGATCTGCCACACGCTCAACCCCCGCCTCTTTGCCGATCAGCTTGTCTGGATCGTCAACCATGCGGCGGACCGGATGCTGATCGTCGATGCCAGCCTGTATCCCGTCATCGCCCCCCTGCTCCCGGCCATGCCCACCATCGAACGGGTGATCGTCATCGGCGGCGACATCCTCCCGCCCGGCACGACCGGTTACGATGCCTTCGTCGATGGCGGTACCGGCCCCGTCATCTGGGGCGACTTCGACGAAAACACGGCCTGCGGGCTTTGCTATACATCGGGCACCACAGGGGATCCGAAGGGCGTACTCTATTCGCACCGCTCCAATTTCCTCCACAGCTTCATGATCATGCAGGCCGACATCATGGGCCTGTCGAGCGCCGACGTCGTTCTGCCGATCGTGCCCATGTTCCATGCCAACGCCTGGGGCATGGTCTTCGCCGTGCCCGCCACAGGCGCACAGCTCGTGTTGCCCGGACCAAGGCTGGACGGTGCGTCGGTCGCCGAACTGATCGAACGCCACGGCGTCACCTTTTCCGCAGCAGTGCCGACCGTCTGGCTGGCGCTGCTCCGCCATCTGAAGGAGACCGGTCAGAAACCGACCACGCTGCGTCGCGTGGTCATTGGCGGCAGCGCCTGTCCACAGGCGATCATCCGCGATTTCAACGATCTTTACGGGGTCGAGGTCATGCATCTGTGGGGCATGACCGAAACTTCGCCGGTCGGCTCCTGCGGCGCGATGACGCCCGAACTTGCCGCGCTGCCCCATACCGAACAAATGCCATGGCGTCTCAAACAGGGGCGCCCCTTGCTTGGCGTGGACATGCGAATCGCCGACGAAAACGGCATCCGGCTACCGCAGGACGGCACCACGGTCGGCCACCTCCAAGTTCGCGGGCCGGCGGTGGCGGGCGCTTATTATGCCGATCCCCGACCGATCCTCGATGCGGAAGGCTGGTTCGACACGGGCGATATCGCGACCATCGACCCCGAAGGCTTCATGCAGATCACCGACCGCGCCAAGGACGTTATCAAGTCCGGCGGCGAATGGATCAGCTCGATCGCGATCGAGAATATCGCCGTCGATCATCCCGATGTCGCGGCCGCTGCAGTGATCGGCATTCCCCATCCGAAATGGGACGAGCGCCCCCTGCTCGTCATTCAGCCGATGGCAGGATGTCAGCCTACCGAAACCGGGCTCCTCGCCCATCTCGACGGCCGGATCGCGCGCTGGTGGATGCCCGACCGCGTCGTCTTCGTGCCGCAAATCCCGATCGGTGCGACCGGCAAGATCGACAAGAAGGCCCTGCGTGCGCAATTTGAAGCAGGGGCCTTCGGCTGAGATCAGCCGACGGGCGTCCCATCTTTCGCCACGCAGTCCGCACAATGGCCACGCACCTCGATCACCGGGCGGACAGGTACGAAACCCGCCTGCGTCGCCGCCCCGCGCACCGTGGCGGTGATGCTGTCATCGTCAAGATGCGTCGTCTGCCCGCAATCGTCGCACACCAGAAAGATGCAGTCATGCCGGCAATCCGGATGCGCATTGGCGACATAGGCATTGGCGCTTTCCACCCGCCGCGCGAGATTCGTCCCGACGAACAGGTCGAGGATCCGGTACACGCTGTTCGCCGCGATCCGCCGCCCCTCCGCCTTGGATACCGCGTCGGCGATATCATAGGCGGATGCCGGCCGTTCGAACCCGTTCAGCGCGCCGAAGACCTTGGCGCGCATCGGCGTCCATTGCTCGCCCGCGCGTTCCAGCGCGCCTTGCGCCGCAAGGGCAAGGGCGGCGCCTTCGTGCAGGCGATGATGGGGACCAGTCGACATAGACTCTTAGCTAATGTCCCCGCCCCGCCGCGACAAGCCGGCCCGCGCCATTGAACCGCGCCGCCGTCGGGGTCATAGAGTTGTCATGTCGATCACCCGTCCCAATGCCCGCGCCACCCGTCCCCGCGCCATCGCCAACTGGCTGCTGCTCGTCGCGACATTCGTCTTCCTGATGGTCGTGGTGGGCGGCATCACGCGTCTGACCGAATCCGGCCTGTCGATGGTGACGTGGAAACCGATCTCCGGGACCATCCCGCCTCTGACCCATGCGCAATGGATGGCGGAGTTCGACGCCTACCGCACCAGTCCCGAATATCTGAAGATCAATCGCGGCATGACGCTGGCGGCCTTTCAGGGCATCTTCTTCTGGGAATATCTGCACCGTCTGATCGGTCGGCTGATCGGTCTGGTCTTCGCGCTTCCGCTGTTGTGGTTCTGGTGGTGGCGCGCAATCCCCAAGGGTTATGGCCCCCGTCTCGCCGCGCTGCTGGCGCTGGGCGCGTTGCAGGGCGCGATCGGCTGGTGGATGGTGGCCTCCGGGCTGGTCGACCGGCCGGACGTCAGCCATCTCCGCCTCGCCGTCCATCTTTCCGCCGCACTCTTCATCTTCGCCGGCCTGATCTGGACGGCGCGCGACCTGCGGCTGATGACGTTGAATGCCGGCGTCCCCCCTGCCCGCCTTCGCCCCGGCTCGCTGCTGGCGCTCGCCATCGTGGCGGTTCAGATCATCCTCGGTGCGCTCGTCGCCGGCCTTGATGCCGGATATGCCTTCAATAGCTGGCCGCTCATGGGCGAAAGCCTGTTCCCTGCCGGCGGCTGGCGCGATGCATGGGGAGCCTTGGCGAACCTGATCGACAATCCGATCGTCGTGCAGTTCGTCCACCGCTGGTTCGCCTGGATCGCGGCCGGGGCCGCCGTGTCGCTGGCACTGCGCGCGTCGCGCACGGGAGCCGGCTGGGCGCTTCCGCTGACGATCGGACTGGTCGCCGCCCAGATCGCGCTGGGCATCGCCACCCTGCTCACCGGCGTCGCGATCCCGATCGCCGCCGCGCATCAGGCCGTCGCCGCGCTGCTGCTCGCCACGCTGGTCGCTTGCGCGCACCGCGTCGGCGCGTTTCCGGCGGAACGGCCGCGCCATTCCCCCCGGTCGAGCCGCTCGGGCGCGCTCTGAAGCCGAAAAAAGCGCCTTGGTATCCTGATACCCGTCAGGAAAAGCCCGGTTTGCTTGACTCTTTCGCCCCTTTCCGCGAATAGCCGCCCGTTCGCGCCGCCCTGTGAAGGGGCGGCGTCCTCGTTTCCGTTGAAAGGCACGCCCATGAAGGCGCTGATGAAGACGACGAAGTCGGCCACGCCGTACACCGTCGAAAAGAAATGGCATCTGATCGATGCCGAAGGTCTGGTCGTTGGGCGCGTCGCCTCGATCATCGCCAATGTCCTGCGCGGCAAGCACAAGCCGTCCTTCACCCCGCACATCGATTGCGGTGACAATGTCATCGTCATCAATGCGGACAAGGTGCGCTTTACCGGCCGCAAGCTGGGCCAGAAGGTCTATTACAAGCACACCGGTTATGCCGGCGGCATCAAGGGCGTGACCGCCGCCAAGGTTCTGGAAGGCCGCTTTCCGGAGCGCGTTCTGGAAAAGGCCGTGGAACGCATGATCCCGCGCGGCCCGCTCGGCCGTCAGCAGATGCGCAACCTGCGTCTCTTCAAGGGCACCGAGCATGACCATGAAGCGCAGAACCCGCAGGTGATGGACATCGCCGCGATGAACCCGAAGAACAAGGTGGGTGCACGATGACCGACGACCGCCAGAATGGCCAGAGCGATGGCCGCCAGTCGCTGGCCGACCTCGCCGCGCTGACCGGTGCCGCACCGGCGCCCGCGCCCAAGGCCGAAGTCGTCCATTATAACGACGAAGGCGAAGCGACCAACGAAGCCCCGGCACAGCCCGAGACTCCGTTCACGCCGCTGCGCGAACAGATCATCGATGCACAGGGCCGCGCTTATGCGACCGGTCGTCGTAAGGACGCCGTCGCCCGCGTCTGGGTCAAGCCCGGCACCGGCAAGATCACGGTCAACGGCCGCGATCAGGAAGTGTATTTCGCACGTCCGACGCTGCGTCTGGTCATCAACCAGGTGTTCGACATCGCCGACCGGGCCGGTCAGTATGACGTCGTCTGCACCGTCAAGGGCGGTGGACTCTCTGGTCAGGCCGGCGCGGTCAAGCATGGCATCAGCCAGGCGCTGACCCGTTACGAACCGGTGCTGCGCGCGCCCGTCAAGGCCGCCGGCTTCCTGACCCGCGATCCCCGCGCCGTGGAACGCAAGAAGTACGGCAAGGCGAAGGCCCGCCGCAGCTTCCAGTTCTCGAAGCGCTAAGCGGACTTTCGGTCCCATGCCGACGATACGGCCTCGCAGCGATGCGGGGCCGTTTTCGTGTTCAGGTCTTTTCGGAAGCATCCACGCGAACCCGCTGATCCGGCACGATTGGCTGCTCTTCCGCAATGGCTTCCGAAAGGCCTTTGCAAATCTCCGCGATCGGCTCCTGCTGCTGGCCATCGGCGGAATCGCGCTGGCTGCGCTCGCCGAAGCGATCGCCCATCCCGTGCCGGTCAGTCCCCTTGCCGTGATCGCGATCATGGCGCTCGGAGGTGTGATGACGCAGCATTCGGCCCGCATGCAACTTGCGTGGCTAGGCGCACACTCCTTCCTCGCTGCGCCCGCCCTCAGTCCCCGGCTTGGGCGGCGGTATCTCTATGAACGCCATGCCGCCGCTTTGGGGCCGCTGGTCATCTTGCCGCTCCTGCTCCGTCCCGGAGCGCTGATCGGAGGCGTTACCGCCTATCTCGGCAGCGCCCTGCTCGCCCAAATACAGTTGCGGCTACCCCGGCGAACGACCACAATCCCGACATTGGCCGCCACGCCGCATCCGCACGCCAGCACGCTGACCGCCATCCTCCTGCGCCAGCAGACCGGACTCACCGCACCACGTCGGCTCTGGCCCGCCTTGCTCGCCGCCGCATGTCTGACCGCAGCAGCACATGTCGCGCTGGTCGGCACCACGAATGCGACCGTTGCGACCATCGTCCTGATCGGCATAGCCAGCATCATTCTTGTCCGTCTCACGCGCGTCGACGGCGCGACGATCCGTTTCGCGGCCGGCTACGGCTTTCGCCCCTCACATATCCTCGCGGCGCATCTCCCCGCCTCTGCCGCCTTCGTCACGATGACCGCCGTCTTGCTGCTCCTTTTCCGCCTGCCAGCCGCAGCGACAATCCTCGCCCTCGGTCTGTTCTTCCTCTGGACGATGATCCTGCGCATCCTCGCACGCTTGCTGCACTCCGATGAGAAGGCGGATCGCATACTGATCCTGCTCACCATCGCGCTCGCTTCGCTGTTCACCTTCCTGAAATGGCTGACCCCGTTGCTGCTGCTCGGCGTCACCCTCCAGCTTGCCGGCCGCGCACGGCGAAGACGATGGATCCTGTCATGATCGCCCCCGCCCTCATTCTGACCGACGTGCATGTCGATCGCGACGGCACCCGCATCGTCCACGGCCTGGATGCCACCATCACCCAAGGGGCATGGCTCGGCGTCATCGGTGCGAACGGATCGGGAAAGACCACCTTGCTCCGCGCCATCGCCGGTCGCCTCCCGATCGCAACGGGGACGCTCCTGCTCGATGGCACGGAATGCGCGCAGGATCGTGCCGCCCGCGCCGCGCATATCGGCTTCGCGCCGGACGGCGACACCCTGCCGGGCCTCCTGTCCGGACGCGAACTGTTCGGGCTGGTCGCCGGCCGACCGGTCGATCTGACCGCGGACGACGAACTGCAGTCGCTGCGGGCGGCGCTCGATGTCGCGGCGATCGCCGATCTTCCCGTCGCCACCTGTTCGGCGGGGATGCGACAACGCCTCGCGCTCTACTGCGCCTTTGCCGGCGGCCAGCGGATCGTCATCCTCGACGAACCCTATAACTGGCTCGATCCGCTGGCCGCGTTCGATCTTCGCCACGCCCTGCGCGCGCTGGTCGATCGCGGCTATACGCTGATTACGGCGCTACATGATCTGTCCGCCCTGCCCCGCGCCTGCGATACCGGGCTGCTGCTCCGCGACGGCCGGGTGGCGCTCCGGATCGACGCCGACCAGATGCGCGATGCCGCCCGCGATCCCGACATGTTCGAACGCACCACGATCGATCATCTCCGCGCTTGGCGTCCCTGACCTTCCCCCATTAGGGCGTCTCCGAACCATCGGGGGAAACGCCATGTCCATCGAACCAAGAGCTGCCTGCGGTGCGGCGATCGTCCAGAACGACAAGATCCTTCTCCTGCGACGCCTGACGGACCCGGAATCGGGCCATTGGGGACTGCCCGGCGGCAAGATCGATCTGTTCGAAACCGCCATCGACGCCACCAGGCGCGAAGTCGCCGAGGAAACCGGCATCACCATCACCCCGCAACAGTTGCTCTGCTTCGTCGATCAGATCGATGTTGCGCGCGACACCCACTGGGTCGCGCCTGTCTATCTGGTCACCCACTTCACCGGCACGCCGACATTGATGGAACCAGCCAAGCATGACGGCCTCGACTGGTTCCCGCTCGATGCCCTCCCCACGCCGCTGACCACGCCTACCATCAACGCCATCGCCGCGCTGCACGATCACGGATCGCCGGAACCCGTTCCCCTGCCGTCCGCGAGCCGCTAAGGCGCGCCCATCCCGTCCGAAGGATGCGCCATGACCGACATTTCGCCGCTTGCCCTCCCCTTCCCCGATCTGCCGCCCATAGCGGGGGTCCGGCTCGGCATCGCGCGCGCCGGGTACAAGGCGTGGGACCGGGCCGACCTGACCTATGCCGCCTTCGACGAAGGCACGGTCGTGGCCGGCGTCACCACGCAAAGCCTCTGCCCCTCGCCGGAAGTGGAATGGTGTCGCGCGGCGCTGACGCTCGGTCGTGCGCGCGCGCTGGTCGTGAATGCGGGCAACAGCAACGCCTTCACCGGCCATCGTGGTCGCGCTGCCGTCGAGGCCATCGCCGCGCGCGTGGCCGGCGCCACCGGCTGCCGCCCGTCGGACGTCTTCATCGCATCGACCGGCGTGATCGGCGTTCCCTTGCCGGTGGACAAGGCGGAAGCCGGCATCGACGCCGTCCTCGCCGCCCCGCCCGCCTCGTGGCAGGATGCCGCCGCCACGATCATGACGACCGACACCTTCCCCAAGGCCGCGATCACCCACGCCGTCGTCGACGGGCGGCGCGTGACCTTGGTCGGGATCGTCAAGGGATCGGGCATGATCGCGCCCGACATGGCGACGATGCTCGGCTTCATCTTCACCGATTGTGCGATCGATGCCCCGCTGCTGCAGGGGATGCTGGCCGACGCCAATCGCACCACCTTCTCCTGCATCACGGTCGATGGCGACACCTCGACATCGGACACGGTCCTGGCCTTTGCGACCGGTGCCGCAGGCAATGCGCCGCTCACCAGTGTGGACGATGCCGGCGCGGACGCCTTCCACGCCGCACTTGCCGATCTCTGCCGCACGCTCGCCCAAATGGTGGTGCGCGACGGAGAGGGCGCGTCGAAATTCGTCACCGTCTCCGTCAGCGGCGCAAAATCGGATAGCAGCGCGCGCCGTATCGGCCTGTCCATCGCCAACTCGCCGCTGGTGAAGACCGCGATCGCCGGCGAGGATGCGAATTGGGGTCGCGTCGTGATGGCGGTCGGCAAGGCCGGCGAACCCGCCGAACGCGACCTGCTGTCGATCCGTTTCGGCGCAACGCAGGTGGCAAGCGGCGGTCTGGCCGTCGACGGCTATGACGAAGGCCCCGTGACCGCGCATCTGAAAGGAAAGGAAGTGGAGATCGGCGTCGACCTCGGGCTTGGCGACGGCAGCGCCACCATCTGGACCTGCGATCTGACCCATGGCTATATCGCCATCAACGCCGATTATCGGAGCTGACATGCACCGTCTTCACCGCGAAGTCTCCGCGCTCATGCGGACGGTCGCCACCGACATCATGATGCCGCGCTTCCGCAACCTTACGGCCGATCAGGTTTCCGAAAAGACGCCGGGCGATCCGGTGACGATCGTCGATCGCGAAAGCGAAGCGCTGCTCACCGACGCGCTCGCACGTCTGCTGCCGGGCACGAAGGTCGTCGGCGAGGAAGCCGTCTCGCTGGATGCTTCCGTGCTGGATGGTATCCGCGACGGCGCGGTCTGGATCATCGATCCGCTCGACGGCACGAAGAATTTTGCGGAGGGCAAGCATCCCTTCGCGATCATGATCGCGCTGGTCGTCGACGGCGAACGTGAAGCAGGGTGGATTCTCGATCCCGTCACCAACCGCATGTGCCATGCCGCACGTGGCCAAGGCGCCTTTGTCGACGATGTGCGCGTTCATACCCAGCCAACTACGGACGGGCTGCCGGTCGCCGCGCTCGCCCTGCACTTCCTCGATGAACCCCGCCGGCTGGATCTCGCCCGCCGTTCGGAAGGCAGACTGGATCTGGTCGCCATCCCGCGCTGTGCCGGCGAACAATATCCACGCCTCGTCCTCGGCCAGAACGATATCGCCTTGTTCGAGTGGACATGGCCATGGGACCACGCGCCCGGCGGCCTGTTTCTGGAAGAAGCCGGCGGCCGCATCGCCCGCCCGGACGGCACGCCTTACCGGATCGGCGTGGATGGCACCGGCGCCATCGCGGCCGCCAGCCCGGCCTTGTGGGATCGTGCGGCCGAGATCATGTTCGGCTGAGAATCAAAGCGGGAACGGTTGCCGCGTTCGGCGAGAAGCGAAACCAACCGCCCGGCTGACCGGTCGGCGTGAACGGGTCGGGGCACACACCCCGACCCGAAATCGTCAGAGCGCGCCTTCCAGCCAGCTCTTCAACTGGCTCTTCGGCGCAGCCCCCACCTTGGTCGCAGAAGGCTCGCCGCCCTTGAACAGGATCATCGTCGGAATACCACGCACGCCATATTTCGCTGGCGCATCCGGGTTTTCATCGATGTTGATCTTGGCGATCGTCACCTTCTGGCCCAGCTCCTCGGACAATTCCTCAAGCGATGGCCCGATCTGCTTGCACGGCCCGCACCATTCCGCCCAGAAATCGACGAGGACCGGACCGTCGGCGCTGATGACGTCGGCGTGAAAGCTGGTGTCGGTGATCTTCTTCGTAGCCATGTCGGCATCTCCTGCTGTTGCAACGGATGTAGGCGCGCAGCCTTGACGGCTCAACCGGCCCGTAGCTGCTTTTGCTCCGCCGCCACGAAGTCCGTCTTGTGCCGCGCCAGCAAGGTCTCCTCCAGTTCGAACAGCGTCGGCCCACTGGTATAGAGCAAGGCCGCCGAAACGGTGCGCCCGGGGAAGACCACCGCGAGGGCGGCGACATAGGCCGCCATCTGCGTGATATGACCGGCCGGCACCGCCTCCAGCCGCGCAGGGACACGCCGTGTCGTCTTGAAATCGACGATGCGCACATGGGCCGCGGTCACCAGCAGCCGATCTACCGTGCCCGCGACGACGACCCCATCGACCACCGCAGCGATCGGCGCCTCCGCCAGCGCGTCGGGTCCGAAAATCCCCACGAAGCGCGGATCGGCGAGAATTGCGCACGCGCTGTTCAGCAACTCCGTCCGCACGCCAGCATCGCCTACGCCCGCCGACTGCTCCAGCCACCGCGCGCCTGCGTCCATGCGCCGATCGATCGGAATGGCCGGCAACCGCTCGAACAGGGCATGGAGCAGCCGCCCTCGCTCCGCCGCTGCCCGCATCGCCGCCACCGGTGGCGGGTCGGCGACATTGTCCAGCCCCAGCGACGACGGCGCAAGCGGGCGCGGCGGGCGCGCTTCCTCGGGCGCGGCGCGCCGCAGCCAGTCCGGCTCCGCCAGCATCGGCGCCGCCCGTCGCGCGCCGCCGCCACCGCTTCGCCGCACCGTTCCCGGCACCCGGCCGCGATGATGCCGCGCTTCGCCCCAATGATCGTCCACCTCAATGGTCGCGTCCAGTCCGGCCATCGCCCGTTCGATCGCCGCATACCAGCTTCGCTCGGGCGGCACGCCCTTGGCGCGCGGCCCCAGCGCACCGCCGATCACCAACCGTTCCTCCGCACGCGTCAGCGCGACATAGAGCAGCCGCCAATGCTCCTCGCGCTCGCGCTGCGCCTCGCTCGCCAGATCATCCGCCAGCGATCCGGCCAGCTCCGCCTTGCGCGGCCGGAACACCGGCACCGGCCCCGCCTCGCCCAACGTCCATTTGATCGAGCGGCGTGGGGCCAGTTCCGGATCGGTCGTCGCATCGGCCAGGATCACCATCGGCGCCTGCAACCCCTTGGACCCATGCACCGTCATCACGCGCACCGCATCCAGCGGCGCGGACGGATCGCGCGTGATCGTCACCGTCCCACGGTCGAACCAGTCGAGAAAGCCCTGCAGGGTCGGAGTCGCCTCATCCTCGAACGCCAGCGCCGCGTTCAGCAATTCCTGGATCGGATCGCGCGCTTCCTCGCCCAGCCGGCCGATCAGCCGTCGCCGTCCGTCCAGCGGACCGGTCAGCAGATGATCGAGAAAACGGTATGGCGTTTCGAAATCCGCCCGCGCCAGCAAGCCCGCCAGCAGCGCATCGGTGTCCGCCTCGCCCTTCTCCCGCACCGCCGCGCGCAACGTCCCCTTGCGCCCGAACCCGACGGCATAAAGCCGTTCCTGGCTCCACCCGAACAGCGGCGACACCAGCAGGGACGCCAGTGTCAGATCGTCATCGGGCTGCACGGCAAACCGTGCCGCAGCCAGCAGATCGCGCACCGCCAACGGCGCATCGAGCCGCAACCGGTCCACGCCCGCCACCGCGACACCCTCGGCATGGAGACGCGCCACGATCAGCGATGCCAATGTCCCGCGCTTGCGCACCAGGATCAGGATATCCTCCGGCCGCAAAGCCCGCCCCTGCGATTCGAGCAGCAGGCCTTCGTCCAGCCATCGCTTCACCTGCGCCGCCAACCGTGTCGCGAAGGCGCGCGTCGCGTCGTCGATCCAGCCTTCCTCGCCGGCGTCTTCCGCGGCCTCCGTCTCGTCGGTCGCACTATGCGCCTTGAGCAAGGTCACCGTGCCCGGTCCGCCGCGAAAACTCGCATGGGGTTCGGTCGGATCGTCCAGCCCCAGCGTCTCCGCCCCCAGATCATCGATCAGCCGATCGACCAGTTCGAGCACCGGCGGCGTCGACCGGAAGGATTGATCGAGCGACAGCGCCAGGATGTCCCGTCCCGCATTGGCCGCATTCCGCTCGAAATGCCGGCGTGCGGCGGCGAAGGCCTGCGGATTGGTGCCCTGAAAGCCGAAGATCGCCTGTTTGAAATCACCAACTGTAAAGATGGTACGCCGCGCATGGGGTCGCGCGCCTTCGCCGGCAAAATATTCGCCGGCCAGCATCGCCACGATCGTCCATTGATCGGTGTTCGTATCCTGCGCCTCGTCCACCAGGATATGGTCGGTCTGACGGTCCAGCTTGTAGCGGACCCAGTCGCCCATCCCGTCCGTCAGCAGCAACCGCACCGTCGTCCGGATCAGATCGTCGAAATCGACCAGTCCCGCCCGCCGCTTCGCCGCCGCATAAAGCCGCGCATAGGTCTGCCCGGCGCGCAGCCCCGCCCCCACCAGCGCCGCCAGCGCCGCGCCGGACCGCAGCGCGAGGAGCCCGGCGCAGGTGGCGTGCAGCCGCATGGCGACATCCGCATAATGCGGGGTCTGCGGGGCCTGCCCCTTGGCGAAGGATCGGGGATCACCATCCGCCTTCGCCCACACCTGATGCAGATCGGCCAGCCCCGCCGCCCGCGCCGCCAGATCCCCCACCAGCCATGCCGCGATCCGGTCGGCCCGCGCCAATGCGGTCTTCGTTCCCCAATTGCCGTTCGCTTCGGAAATCTCGAACAGCCCGTCGACGTCGAACGCATCGTCGGCGCAAGCCGCAGCGATCACATCCTCGACATCGCCCAACGGCACCCCCAGCGCCGTCCGCAGCCGCGCCTCGATCCCCCCACGCGGCCCCAGTTCGGCCAACGCCTCGGGCGCCCGCGCGCATTCGATCAGATATTCCTCGGCCCGCCCCTCGCCCAGCCGCCGGGACAGCGCCTGCACGTCGCGGATCAACGCCAGATCGCCCTCCCGCTCCGCCGTCACCAGCATGTCGGCCAGCACCCGGCGCGCCAGGGCGGCTTCCTCGCGCCCCTCGATCGGGCGAAAACCGGGCGTCAGCCCCGCTTCCGCCGGAAAGCCGGCCAGCAACGTCTGGCAGAAGGCGTGAATGGTCTGGATGCGCAGCCCCCCGCCCGATGCTTCCAGCACCCGTGCGAACAGCGTCCGCGCGCGCGCGATGACGTCCGGATCCTCATGATCCTCGCCCAGCGCGAAAACTTCCTTGCGCAGCTTCGCGTCGTCCAGCCGCACCCAGGACGCCAGTCGCCCATGAATGCGGTCCGCCATCTCCGCCGCACCCGCTTTGGTGAAGGTCAGGCACAGGATCGCCGCCGGATCGACATTGGACAGCAGCAACCGCAGCACGCGCGCCGTCAGCACATGCGTCTTGCCCGTCCCGGCCGAAGCGGATAGCCACACCAACTCGCGGGGATCGGACGCCGCCAGCTGATCGCCTTTCAGCGGGATCAATGGCTTGAACTTATTGGCCATCGCTGCGCCCATACCATTCGTCCAGCCGCATCAGCTGGTCATAATCGCCATAAGGCGCATATTCCGGATGCAGCTTCGCAGTGAAGGGCGCATCGCCGAGTAGCCAGCGATCCACCGCATCGCCCAGCACGATGGCAGCCAGTGCCGTGAAATCGGCGGTATCGATGCCCCGCCCCTGCTTGTCGACACCGACCGGGCTGGACGCATGGCCCAGACGGTCGTCCATCGCCGCCAGCGACCAATATTCGAACGCGGTCGCCGGCCCCGCAACGCCCGCAAACCCTTGTTTCTCAGCGATCAGCCCAAGCAGGCCCAACTGCATCGCGAACCCTGCTTCGACCTGTTTGCGCGACGGTGCCTTGCCCGTCTTGTAATCGATGATCGCCAGCGTCCCGTCCGGCATCCGGTCGATCCGGTCGACCGTGCCGTAAAGCTCGATCTTCCCGACCTCCGCCTTGCCGAAGATTTCCGCGACGACAGGCACGCGCCCATCGGCAGCGTTCGCGCCGATCCGCTCCGCCACCCAGTCGATCGCTTCCAGCAGGCGCGGCGTCCACAGCGCGCGCAGCACCGGATGGCTGCTGGTTTCCGCCAGCATCCGCGCAGCACGCGGGCGCAACGCGGCGGGATCGCAGCCATCCTCCACCATCCATGCCTCGAACACGCGGTGGACGGCGGTGCCGCGCCACGCCGCAGTCGGATCGGCATCGACCGCATCCCAGCGGTCCAGCCCCAGCATCACGCTGGCATAGAAGGCGAACGGATCGGCCTTAAGCCGGTCGAGCCGTGTCACCGCGATCCGCTGTGGGCGATCCGCCAGCGGGGGGCATGGTGCCGGACGCGCGGCATAAGCGGGTGGCCCGGTCACATGATCGATCGACCGCACCTGCGCCACCAGCCGAGGATCGCGCGTGACGCCGCCGGTCATCGCTTCCATCCGCAACCAGAATCGCGAGGCGATGGCCGGTGCGCGCGCATCGCGGCGGGCGCGCGTCACCAGCACGCGCCGCGCGCCCAGACCGGCGGCGAAGTCATGCGCCGCCAGCCCGATCCGCCGTTCCAGCCCCGGCAGTTTCAATGCCTGTCGGATCCGCGGCGCGAGCCATGGATCGGGCGCAGGTGCGGCGGGCCATGTCCCTTCGTTCAGCCCGCCGAGGATCATCAGATCCGCATGTTGCAGGCGCGCTTCGATCAGCCCCCAGATGAAGATGCGCGGATGCCCGCCCTGCGGGGGGCGCACCGCAACCGCATCCATCAGCCCGCGCAACAGGATCGGCAGCGCACCGGCATCCGCCAGCACCGGCCCGTCGACGGCCGCGTCCTCAAGCCCGCCGATCAGGTCCGCCGCCGCGCGCCCCGCCGGCCCGGACCATAGCGCATCGTCCCCCAGCATGGTCGCCGTCTCGCGTAGCGCCGCGATCAGCGGACCGAGCGCAGGCGCGCCACGAAACGCAGCTTCGATAGGCTGCAACAGCGCGCAGGCTTTGGGCCACCAGTCACGCGCAGGCCTACGCGCGCGCGCTTCACGCCCTTCGCCCTGCGCCAGATACGCCGTCAGCCCGTCCAGCCCCGCCGCCGGCCGCGGCCCGCGCAGCGCACGATCGAGCGCACGCACTCCGTCCAGCCATTCCAGCCGCTCCGCCCCCGCCATCGCCAGCGGATGCTTGAGCAGCGCCAGCAGCGGCACCGGTGCGAATCCTTCCGCCGCGGCCTCCGCCAGCGCCAGCAGGAACGCGCCCGGCGGCGTCGTCGACAGGGGTCGGCCAGCACTGTCGTCCGCCTCGATCCCCCATCGCCGCAACTGCGCCACCACCCGCCGCGCCAGCCCGCGATCCGGCGTCACCAGCGCGGCCGTCCGGCCCGGCTCCTCCAGCACGCCGCGCATCGCGATCGCGATCGCCTGCGCCTCGTCCGCGGGCGACGCGAATTCGGCGGCGCGGATGCCGGACAGGCGACGCGCGCGGGGCGGCAGCGTCTGCCATTTGCCGGTGAAGCGGGCCGGGGCCATCGCATTGCCGATCGCCCGGCTGCGCACCGCCGGCGCATCCCGCCCGCCGCCGAACCGCCAACGCTGCACCTCGCCACGCGCGACACCCATCCGGTCGAGCAGCAGCTTCAGATGATATTGCGGATGGGTTTCGATCGACGGCGTCACGATTCCGCTTTCGGGATGTGGCGCATGTGGACCCAACGCGTCCCATTCCGCGCCCGGCATCGCCAGATCGACCCCGGGCAGCACCACCATGCCGCGGTCCATGCGCGAGATCCGCCGCAGCAGCGCCGCGACCGCCGGCCCCGATGCCGTAATCCCCGCCGCAACAACGAACCCGGCCGGCGGCGTCACGCCCCAACGCACGGCGATCGCCCGCAGCAACCGGTTATGCCGATCCGCCGGATCGATCCGACCCGCCGCCGCCAGCACACGCGGCCAGCGGTCCAGAATCGTTTCCAGCACAGCCAGCGATGCCTGCCAATGTTCCGACAATTCGGGCGCGACGCTGTCGCCCAGCGCTGCGGGCGCGATCTCCTCCGCGATCAACTGGTCGAGCGTGCGCGCCAGATCCGCCGCCAGCCGCAGCGCCTCCGCCGCGTCCACCGCATCGCCCGCCTCGGTCCGTGCCTGCTGTACCAGCCGCGCCAGAATGAGTTGGCGGCGCAATGGTTCGATCGCCGGGGGGATCGCCTCTTCGCCATCGGCGGGGTCCAGCGCCGCCCCGATCCGGTCCCCAATCTCGGCATCGCCGATTGCCACCAGCCGTGGCAGCATCAGCCCGTCGCCCGCCCGCCGCACGAACGCATCGGTCAACGTCCGCACCGCGCGGTTATTGGGCGCGATCACCAATCCGCGTGCCAGCGCCAGCTTGTCATCCCCGGCACGCGCGATCAGCCCGGCGACCAGCGCGTCGGCAAAGGCCCGATGGATCGGGATAGTGAAGACGTTCGGGATCACGAATCAGAACTTATCGTGAACATGCCTGCTTGGGAAGCGCGCTTATGCGGTGCCAAGCAACAGCGCTTCGGTCTTCGCGATCGCGGGTGGATGCCCGACATCGAACCACAGTCCCTGATGCACCACTCCAAACGCCCGCCCTGATGCCAGCGCGCGGTCCCACAGGATGTTGGTCGAAAAGGATCCCTCCGGCGCATCGTCGAGCAACCGGCGCGAGACAAGCTGCACGCCGGTATAGACGAAGGGTGCCACCCGCCCCGGACGCCGCCGCGTTAGCCGCCCGACCGCATCCATATGGAAATCGCCGACCCCGGCATGGCAATTGGCGCGCGCCAGCGGCACCATCAGCAGCAGCGCGTCCATGCGGTCCTCGTCCCAACGCTGGCCGAGCAGATGGATCGCCTCGATCGGCCCGTCCACCCAATAATTGTCGCTGTTAATGACGAGGAACCGGTCATCGCCGATCAGCGGCATGGCATGGACCAGGCCACCCCCGGTTTCCAGCAACCGCGCCCGTTCGTCGGACAGGATCAGTTCGAAATCCTTGGCCTGCCGCGCCAGATGCGCCTCGACCGAGTCCGCCAGATAATGGACGTTGACCACCACCCGGCCGATCCCGGCTGAGCGCAGCCGATCGAAAACATGATCGATCAGTGCCTTGCCCGCGACCTCGATGAGCGGCTTGGGACGCGTCGCGGTCAGCGGACGCATCCGCTTGCCGAGGCCAGCCGCCATCACCATTGCGGTCCGCACCGGCATCGTGCCCGCCTCGGGTTTCAGCGACAATGGCGTCCGCCCCCGCCCGGCCGGCCCGGTCATGCCGCCTGCTCCCACCGTGCGGCGCGCATCGCGATCGGCACATTGGCATCGAACCACGCCCGCACCTCCGCCAGTGCGGGATGCGCCAGATCGCGTTCCAGATAACGCCACATGCGCGGCTGATAGGCGAGATAACGCGCCTTGCCGTCGCGCTTCCACAGCCGCGTGAAGATGCCCAGGATCTTGGCGTTACGCTGCGCCCCCAGGATCGCATAAGCGATGCGGTCGATCGGACCATAATGCGCCAGCATCGCCGTCTCCAGTTCGGGGGAAACCTCGCGCCGCGCATCCTGCAGCAGCGAGACGAGGTCATAGGCGGGATGCCCGGCCAACGCATCCTGGAAATCGAGCAGACCGAGATCGCCATCGTCCAGCAGCATGATATTCTCGGCATGATAATCGCGCAGCACGGTCACCACCGGCCCACGATCCAGCCGGTCCAGCACCGCTTGCCACGCCGCACGATAGCCGGCCTGATCGACATCCAGACCGACCGCCGGCGCATACCATTCTGAAAACAGGGCGGTTTCGCGGTGGAGGACGGCATCGTCATAGGGCAGGAGCATGTCCGCCGCCGGATGCGCGTGCAGCGCGCGGATGAGATCGACCGCAGCGCGATATGTCTCATGTTCGCGGTTGGGATGCGCCATCAGCGCTTCCGCCATCCGCAGATCGCCGAAATCCTCGATCAGCACCAGCCCGTCCGTCAGATCGGATGCGAGGATCCGCGGCGCGCGAAAGCCGATTCGGTCCAGATGCGCCGCGACGGCGAGAAAGGGACGGCTGTCTTCATGTTCGGGCGGCGCATCCATCAGCACGGCCCCACGCGCGCCGTCGCGCACGCGGAAGTAGCGGCGGAAACTGGCATCGCCCGCCAGCGGCGTGATGACCGCTCCGGGCCAGCCATGCGCAGCGAGGAAGGCCGGCGCGTGCGGCGGGGGAATCAGGTCGGGTACGGGAATGGCCATCGCCGTTCCCATGACGGCGGCAGGTCCGCTGTCAAGCGACGCGCGCCGTCCGTCGTCGGAGAAAGATGGATCCGCAGCGCGTCCGGCCATAGGCGATCGCCCATCCGCTCGGGCCATTCCACCAGCAACAGCCCGTCGCTCCGAAACTCATCCAGTCCAAGTTCAACGACATCGTCCGGATCCTCGATCCGGTACAGGTCGACATGCGCGACCGGCAGACGCACGTCGGGATACTCATAAGGCTGGACGATCGCAAAGGTCGGGCTGGGCGCTTCCCCCTCCAGACCCAGCGCCGCAAGCAGCCCGCGCGACAGGGTGGTCTTGCCCGCGCCGAGATCGCCGAACAGCGCGATCACGTCCCCGGCCTGCACCACGTCCGCCAGCGCGCGGCCGGCCGCTTCGGTCGCATCCGCATCCCGCAACAGCATCGGCGTCACCGGGCCCGCGGCAGGCGCAGGATCACCGTCGTCCCCCGCCCCGGTTCACTGTCCAGCAAGATGGTGCCGCCATGGGCCTCCACCAGCCGGCGGGTGAGCGGCAGGCCCAGCCCCGGCGCACCCGCGCCATCACGCGAAACCGCCGTATCGGGGGTGGCGCGGAACCCGTCGAACAATTGCGCCTGCCGGTCATGCGCGATGCCCGGACCGTTGTCGGACACCACGATCTCGATCCGATCGGCATCCATCGACGCACGGAACAGGATACGCCCACCACGCGGCGTGAAGCGCAGCGCGTTGTGGATGAGATGATCGATCACCTGCCGCAACCGCCGGGGATCGCCGGTGACGACGCCCACGTCGGGCGCAATCTCGCGGACCAGTTCGATCCCATGCATCGTCGCCGCCCGTTCGGCCTGCGCGGCGGCCTGGGTCAGCGTCACCATCATGTCGACTGGTTCCGCCGCCAGCGGCAGGCTGCCCGCCTCGCTTTGCGTCAGGTCCAGGATATTTTCGATCAACGCCGACAGCCGCGCCACGGAAGACAGGATCGCCGTCACATAATCGCGTGCCGTGCTGCCCAGCGCGCCGGCATAACCACCGTCCAGCATCTCCGCGAATCCGGAAATCGACGTCAGCGGCACGCGCAATTCGTAACTCATATTCGCGACGAAGGCGGTCTTCAGCCGGTCAGCCTGTTCCAGCGCCTCGGCCCGTTCGCGCAAGGCCGACTCGATCCCGCGGCTGGCGGTGATGTCGAGCATCGTGAACAGTGCATTCCCGTCGGGCAATGGCACCGCCGCAAATTCGAAATGGCGGCCATCGGTGAATTCCACCCGGCCCGACCGCTGCTGCCGTTCGATCGTCGCGATCCGCACCAATTCCCGGATCAAGCCGGCGCGGCTTGGATTCGCCAGCCGCCGCGCGACAGACTCAACCAGCGCGTCGACACGCGGATGCTTGCCCAGCTCCGCATCGCTCAGGCCCCACACATCCTTGAACCGGTTGTTCCAGAGATGCAGCCGCCCGTCCGCCGCGAACACGCCCACCGCCTCGAACAGATTGTCGAACGTCGCCGTCCGCACGCGCAGCAAGGTGTCGCGCGCCGATGCCAGCTGGATCTGTTCGGTCCGGTCCTCGAAGATCAGCAGAAGGCCACCATCAGGCAAGGGCTGCGCGAGCAGGCGGAAATGCGATCCACCGGGCAGCAGCCAATTCTCCTCGATCGCGTCCGTCGCGGTGAACCAGCCGCGCCGTTCCATCCGCCAGCGCGGAAAATCGCGGCTCTCCGGCGCACGTTGCGCCTCGCGCATCCGGTCCAATACCCGGTCGAATTCGGGTCGATCGTCCAGCCAATCCGGTTGCATCGCGAACATGCGCAGGAAGGGATGATTGTAGAAGACGAGGCTCCTGTCCGCGCCGAACTGCACCACGCCGGCGGAAAGCCGGTCGAGCAATTCACGCTGTGTGCGCCCGAAGCGGACCAGATCCGCGCGCGCTTCCTCAAGCTCTTCGACATCGACCGCATAGCCGGCGACGCCGCCCGGACCGACCGGCACATCGGTGATCCGCACCATCCGCCGCGCGCCTGCGATCGTGGCGGGCACCGTGCGACCCAACACCATGTCGCGATCACGCGCTTCCGCCGCAGCCGCCAACGGTCCGCGCCCTGCCTCGCCCTCGACCAGTTCCAGCCCGCGCGCGATGACGTCCGCGCCATCCTTCCCCTCCACCGCCGCGACATAGGCGCCGTTGACCAGCGCCAGCCGCAGGTCCGGCCCGCGATGCCACATCGGAAAGGGTGCCGCCTCGATCAGCGAGGAAATGGCGGCGATCGCCTGTCCCAGCCGGGTCGCCTCCGTCCCCAGCCGCTCAATCTCGCGCTCGCTTTCGGTCGCGTCGAACACCCACAGCACCAGCCCACCCGCCAGCGCCGGCCCGGCCGCACGCCCCCGGACCAGCAGGATGCGACTCCCGCCCTGCGGGTGCAGCGACCGCGTGAACGGACGGCCGCTCCGCTGCGTCGTCTTCACATCATCCGCCAGCAACTCCACCTCGCGCGGCGGCAGGCCGTCATCGTCACCGGCCAGATCGGAAAGATAGGCCGGCAACCGCGCAAGGCCCAGCCAGTTGGCCAGCCGGATCGATCCTTCGATTCGCCCGTCCGGCGTCACCATCATCGGGATCGCCGGCGCGTCCTGCACCAGCGCACTCAACCGCGCGGATTCGGCGATCGCGGCGCGCGCACTGGCCGCGCGGCGGAGGCCGTGGATCGTCGCCAGCATCGCCACGACCAGCCACAGCCCCAGGATCACAGCGATGACCGCCACCGTGACGGGGGCGAAGGTCACCATGTCGGTCTGCCGCACGTCGCCATCATATCATCGCTTGTAGAGGGGGGGAGGCACCAACGCCAAGCAACAAAAAGCCTTTCTCCCATCGGGAGAAAGGCCTTTCGTTCCGTCACGCCGTAAAGTGCGGGCGGGACCGTCCCGCCGCGCCCCGGTCGAAGGATCAGTAGCGGTAATGATCCGGCTTGAACGGACCTTCGGTCGACACGCCGATATAGCTGGCCTGCTTTTCGGTCAGCTTGGTCAGCTTCACGCCCAGCTTGTCGAGATGCAGCGCCGCCACCTTCTCGTCCAGATGCTTCGGCAGGACGAACACCTCGTTCGCATAATGGCCCGGCTTGGTCCAAAGCTCGATCTGCGCCAGCACCTGGTTGGTGAAGCTGGACGACATCACGAAGGACGGATGCCCGGTCGCGCAACCGAGATTGACCAGACGCCCCTTGGCGAGGATCAGGATCTGCTTGCCGTCCGGGAAGCGGACCAGATCGACCTGCGGCTTCACTTCGGTCCACTCATAGTTGCTGAGCGCCGAAATCTGGATCTCGCTGTCGAAATGGCCGATGTTGCAGACGATGCTCATCGGCTTCATCGCGGCCATGTGCTCGGCGGTGATGACGTCGGCATTGCCGGTCGCGGTCACGAAGATGTCGGCGCGCGTGACGGCCTCTTCCATCGTCACGACCTCAAAGCCTTCCATCGCCGCCTGCAATGCGCAGATCGGATCGACTTCGGTCACCAGCACGCGCGCGCCGCCATTGCGGAGCGACTGTGCCGAACCCTTGCCGACATCGCCGAAGCCGGCGACGGTCGCGACCTTGCCGGCCAGCATCACGTCGGTCGCGCGACGGATCGCATCGACCAGCGATTCCTTGCAGCCATAGAGATTGTCGAACTTCGACTTGGTGACGCTGTCGTTCACGTTGATCGCGGGGAAAGGCAGCTGGCCCTTCTTGGCGATCTCATACAGGCGATGCACGCCGGTCGTGGTCTCTTCGGACACGCCCTTGATGGCCTTGACGGTCTCGGTGAGGTAACCCGGACGCTTGGCGATGAAGCTCTTCACCACGCGCTGGAATTCGACTTCCTCGTCATTCTCCGGCTCGCCGAACGATTCTCCGGCCTCCAGACGCGCGCCCCACAGTGCGAACATGGTGGCATCGCCGCCATCGTCCAGGATCAGGTTGCAGGTCGTATCGCCCCAGTCGAAGATGCGCTCGACATAATCCCAATATTCGGCGAGCGTCTCACCCTTCACGGCGAACACCGGCACGCCCGACGCGGCGATTGCGGCGGCGGCATGATCCTGCGTCGAATAGATGTTGCACGATGCCCAGCGCACCTGCGCACCCAGCGCGGTCAGCGTCTCGATCAGCACGGCGGTCTGGATCGTCATGTGCAGCGAACCGACGATCTTCGCGCCCTTGAGCGGCTGCGATGCGCCGAATTCCGCGCGCAGCGCCATCAGGCCGGGCATTTCCGTCTCGGCGATCTCGATCTCCTTGCGGCCATAGCCGGCAAGCGAGATGTCGTGGACCAGATAGTCGGTGAAGGTGTCGGCGGGCATGGTGGCCACGGGGATTCTCCGAAAAGGGCCGCAGACATGCGACCGAGGATGGCCGCGCTCTAACGACGCGCGGGTCGGGATGCAAATATAAAGATATCTTTATATGTGTACTTTATGTGGCGAACCTGAGCGTTCAGGCGTGCCCCGCCTCGCTGGCCAGCATCCGCGTATCCACGCCTGCATCGCGGAACAGCGCGCCCCAGCGCTCCGCCGCCGCCCGGTCGAACAGCAGTTCGTCCGTCCCCGGCGTCGCGAACCAGCCATGCCGCGTCAGTTCTTCGTCCAATTGTCCTGCGGACCAGCCCGCATAGCCGAGCGAAACGATGAACCGCTCCGGCCCGCGCCCCTCCGATATGGCGCGCAGCACGTCCAGCGTGCCCGTCAACGCCCAGCGCGAACCCACATGCAACGTATCCTGCCCGCCCCAGTCCTGCCCGTGCAGCACGAAGCCTCGTCGCGGCTCCACCGGCCCGCCCAGATGGACCGGCACATCCGGCGCCACGCCGGGATCGATCCCGATCTGCGTCAGCAGCCCATGCAGCGTCAGCGACGCGATCGCCTGACTCACGCCGATCCCCAACGCACCCTGATCGTCATGCGAACAGATCGCCACCACCGCATGCTCGAACCGCGGATCGCCGATCCCCGGCATGGCAAGAAGCATCTGACCCGAGAGAAAACGCGGCTGGTTCATTCTGTTATCCTAACCGGACACGGCATCGACGTCACCCCACCGGAAACTTCCCGTTCCCGCCGCGCTAATCCTGTTGTTGCTCCCGTCCATTATGGGTACGAAAACCGCATCTATGGCCAGCGCCCCTCTTCCGACGATTTCCGTGCTGGTCCCGGCCTATCGTTGTGCCGACTATATCGGCGATGCGCTGCGATCGTTGCAGGCGCAGACGCTCTCCGATTGGGAAGCGATCGTCGTCGACGACGGTTCGCCCGATGATCTTGTCGGCGCGATGCGACCCTTCGCCGCTGACTCGCGCATCCGTCTCCTCCGCACCGCGAATGAGGGCGTTTCCGCCGCGCGCAACCACGCGCTGGCCGTGGCGCGCGCGCCGTTGATCGCCTTGCTGGATGGCGATGACCGTTATGCGCCCGACTATCTGGCGGAAATGATCCACGCCATCCGCACGGACGAACGCGCCGGCTTCGCCACGTGCGACGCACACTTCTTCGGCAATCCAAGGCTGGACGGCGTGCGGTTCTCGGCCGTCACGCCGCAGATCCCGCCGGTTACGCTGGAACGCGTGCTGACGCGCCAGTTCAACGTGTTCACCGCCTGCGTCCTCCTCGCCACCGCGCTGCAGGATGTCGGCGGCTGGACGACGGATCTGCGTTCCGCGGAGGATCTCGATCTGTGGATCCGCCTGCTCGAACGCGGGTGGCAATGCGTCTTCGTGCCCCGCCCGCTGCATCATTATCGCCGACGTCCGGATTCCCTGTCGTCCGCGCGGCTGCCCCTGCTGATGGGCGTGGCGACGGTCTATGACGATGCGGCCGTGCGGCTGACCGGACGCCCCGAACAACGCACGGCAATCGCGATGCGCGAAACGATCGATGCCGAAATCGCCTTCGAACAGGGCGAGGCGCTGGTCCTTTCAGGAGATGTCCACGCCGGACTGCGTGAGTTGCGCCGCGCCGGCGCCCGCACGCGCAGCCTTTCATGGCGCGTCGCGCTGATCGGAATGCGCCTCTTGCCGCGCGCCGCGCCACGGTTCATGCGCTGGCGGATGGACGCCGCCGCCCGCGGCTGACACCCTCCCCCCACCACACAGGATGACGCCTCATGACCATCGCAATCGGTGACAGCCTTCCCTCCGCCACCTTGCTGAAGGTGACGCCGGACGGCCCGGAGAAGATCGACACCGCCAGCTGGTTCAAGGGCCGCAAAGTCGCGCTCTTCTCCGTGCCGGGTGCCTACACGCCCACCTGCTCGGCCCGGCATCTGCCCGGCTTCGTCGACAATCTCGACGCGCTGAAGGCGAAAGGCGTGGACGAGGTCGTGGCGACCGCAGTCAACGACGCGTTCGTCATGGGTGCCTGGGCGCGCGATGGCGGCGCGGACGGCATCACCATGCTGTCGGACGGCAATGCCGAATTCGTCACCGCGCTCGGCCTGACCATGGACGGCAGCGCCTATGGCATGGGCACGCGCGGGCAGCGTTTCTCCATGCTGGTCGACGACGGCATCGTGACGCAGCTGCATGTCGAGGCTCCGGGCGACTTCCGCGTCAGCGCGGCGGAATATCTTCTCGAACGCCTCTGACGCCGATCGATACGCGCTCGCGTAACAGGCCTGTCACCTTCCCCGGTCATGTCCGTCGTGACGTGACCGGCGGAACGGCCCTCCACATTGAACTCCCGCCCACTGCGTTCTAGGAATGGCCATGGCATCCACACGCAGTTACGCGCTGGTCGACGAACTCGACCGGATCTACCGCTCCTCCGTCGTCGCGCTGCGGCAGGCGCTCGGCCGCTATATCGACCATGGCGAGCGCCCGGACGATGCGGCGCGCGCGGCCGGCGCCTTCGCCTATCCCGAATTGCGGCTGCGCTATGACGGCGCAGAACCCCGCGCCCATGCCACTCGCGCCTTCGGCCGGCTCACCCGCCCCGGCGACTATGCCGTCACGATCGCACAGCCTGCCTTGTTCCGCGAATATCTGGCCGGGCAGATCGATCTGCTGGTCGACGATTATGGTGCGGACGTCACCGTGGCGCGCGGCATGCAGGAAATCCCCTACCCTTATGTTCTCGACGCCGGTCATGACGTCGATCTGTCGAGCGCCGCGGCGACCGAACTGGCGCGGATCTTCCCCGCCAACGAACTCGCCCATATCGGCGACGAAATTGCCGACGGCCTGTGGAACGCGATCGAAGGGATGCCCCGCCCGCTCGCCTTGTTCGACGCGCAGCGGACGGATTTCAGCCTGGCACGCCTGCGCCATTACACCGGCACCCCCCCGGCGCATGTGCAGAACTACGTCCTGTTCACCAACTATCATCGCTATGTCGATGAATTCGTGCGCTGGGGCTGTGCGCAGGTCACCGGCGATGGCCCCTATCACACGCTCAGTTGCGCGGGCGGGCTGGAACTGACCGCTGACAATGCCGATCCCGAACTGGCGATCAACGACAGCGCGTGGCGCAAGCATCAGATGCCGGCCTATCATCTGGTCGGCCCCAACCGTTCGGGCATCACCTTGGTCAATATTGGTGTCGGCCCGGCCAATGCGAAGACGATCACCGATCATCTCGCCGTCATGCGGCCCGAAGCCTGGCTGATGATCGGCCATTGCGGCGGCCTGCGCCCCAGCCAGCGGATCGGCGACTATGTGCTCGCCCATGCCTATCTGCGCGACGACCATGTGATGGATGACGTCCTGCCGCCCGAAATCCCCATCCCGCCGATCGCGGAGGTCCAGCAGGCGCTGGTCCGCGGTGCGGAGATCGTCTCGGGCGAGACGCGCGATCAGCTCAAGATGCGGCTGCGCACCGGCACCGTCGTCACCACCGACGATCGCAACTGGGAATTGCGCTACACCCGCTCCGCGCTGCGCTTCAATCAAAGCCGCGCGGTCGCGATCGACATGGAATCGGCGACGCTTGCCGCGCAGGGTTATCGTTTCCGCGTCCCCTATGGCACCCTGCTCTGCGTCTCGGACAAGCCCATCCACGGCGAAATCAAGCTGCCGGGGCAGGCCAACCGTTTCTACGAACGCGCCATTTCCGAACATCTCCGCATCGGCATCGCCACCATCGACGAACTTCGCGCCGCCGGAGACCAGTTGCACAGCCGCAAGCTGCGCGCCTTCGACGAACCACCCTTCCGATGAAACGCACCCTCCCCGCACTGCTCCTGCTCGCCGGCTGTGATGGCGCGACCGTCACCAGCACCAGCAACATGGTCGACAGCGCCACCCCCGTCGCCGCGACCGACGCCGGTCAGGGCGCGAATTTCGTCTGCGCCGACGGCCGCACGGTCCGCGCGGTCTTCCTCGATCCCGAAACGCTCACCCTCCACATCGGATCGGACACCATCGCCATGCACGGCGCCACCGCCGCCAGCGGCGCACGCTATATCGGCGAAGGCTGGCAATGGTGGACCAAGGGCCTGCAACAGGCGTCACTGACGCGCCTGAAACCCGGCGAAGAAATTGCGTCGGCAAACGGCGTGGAATGCAAGGTGCGCTGACGGCCGATAGGTTACCGGGCGGATATCATCGAATTCCCGATCTAATCCTTTGTCGAAGCAATATGGCTCAGCGCAGGGATATCATTTCGGCGGATGCTGCCGGTCGTTGACCCGTGCCGCCGCATGACGTTCGGCGTGCGCCAGTAGCAGATCGAGATCCTCGCGCTGGATATCGAAGCTATCATGCATCTCCGCCAACGCCGCATCGATATCCACTTCGTGCAGTCCCGCCGGCGTTGGCGAGGGCATACCGATCGGTCGCTCGTGCGGATAACTGTGCGCGGTCGCCCGATGAAAGAACATCGCGATCGAAACCAGCGCGATCGAGTTGATGCCCACCGGCGCGAAGGCGAAGCTGTAGCCCGCGGCGTGAATGCCATGGCTGCCGATCACGGCGGTCAACGCCGCGGCTCCGCCCGGAGGATGCAGGCACCGCAGCAGGGACATGACGAGGATGGCCCCGCCTACCGCCACGCCCGCCGCGATCGTCATGTTCGGGATCAGATTGAACGCCGCGACACCGACAAGCGTGGAGATGACGTTCCCGCCCAGTACCGGCCACGGTTGTGCCAGCGGGCTGGACGGTACGGCGAACACCAGCACCGCCGACGCGCCCAGTGGCGCGACGATGATCGGCAAGTCGGCCGCGGACAAGGGAAGCCCGGCACACACGACGATCGTCAACGCAATTGCAATCGTCGCGCCGATGCAGCCGATCAGCCGATCGGAGAAAGTCGCGCCGGGCAAAATAGGTTTGAAGAGACGCACGGCTTTTCCGCTATGGTTTGAAGCATATAGGCTCCGCATCGGTGCAGACCCCACTATTGCTTCTGGGTCCGAACCGGTGAGACACCGGCGGGATCTCCGATATGCACGTTTCGGGCGGTCATTTCTGACATCGCATCTACCGTCGCTCACCGCCCAAACAACCGCCGGGTAAAATTCGGGCACGGGGTGGTGAGCCGCCCTACCGCAACTTGGAAATCTTCAACCCATCCGCCTTGGCGCGGTCCTTGGTCGACTCCTCGCTCCGCGTCAGCGCCTTCGCAATCGCCTTCAATGCCATGCCCTTGGCCGCCAGCTTGTGCAGCTTTTGAATCTCATCCTGCGTCCAGGGTTGGCGGTGCCGTTCGAAACCTTCGGCCACTGGCCTCTCCCGCAAAGAAAAGGCCCGGAACCTCGCGGTCCGGGCCTTTGGATCAGTAAACCCGTGCCTTGGGTTTGATATATTCGATATCGTCGGTCAGCGTATAATCATGCACCGGGCGATAATCGAGCGTCACGCGCCCCTGGTCGAACCAGGTGATCGTGTGCTTCATCCACTCGTCGTCATGCCGCTCGGGATAATCCTCGTGCATGTGCGCGCCGCGGCTTTCGTGGCGGTTCGATGCACTGTGCATCGTCACCACCGCCTGCGGCAGCATATTGTCGAGTTCGAGCGTCTCGATCAGATCGGTATTCCAGATCAGCGAGCGATCCACCACGCGCACGTCGGCCAAGCGCGCATGAACCGCGTCGATCTTCGTCATGCCTTCGCTCAGCAGCTTGGTATCACGGAACACCGCGGCATGGGCCTGCATCGTCTTCTGCATTTCGAGACGGATCGATGCCGTCGAAGAACCGCCATTCGCGTTGCGGAACTTGTCGAGCCGCGCCAGCGCGAAATCGTCCATCGCCTTCGATGCCGGCCGATGCGCCGCGCCCGGCTTCACAATCTCGTTGATGCGATGCCCGGTTGCACGACCGAACACGACCAGATCGATCAGCGAGTTGGAGCCGAGCCGGTTGGCACCGTGCACCGAAACGCACGCCGCCTCGCCCACCGCGAACAGGCCGGGGACGACCGTGTCCGGATTCCCGTCCTTCAGCGTGACGACTTCGCCATGATAATTACAGGGAATGCCGCCCATATTGTAATGGACCGTAGGCGTCACGGGCAACGGCTGGCGCGTCAGATCGACACCCGCGAACACCTTGCCCGTCTCGGTGATGCCGGGCAGCCGTTCCGCCAGCACCGCCGGATCGATATGATCCAGATGCAGGAAGATATGGTCCTTGTCCTTGCCGACGCCGCGACCCTCGCGGATCTCCATCGCCATCGATCGCGACACGACGTCACGCGATGCCAGATCCTTGGCGGACGGGGCATAACGCTCCATGAAGCGCTCGCCCTCGGAGTTGGTCAGATAGCCGCCTTCGCCGCGGGCACCCTCGGTGATGAGCACGCCCGCGCCATAGATGCCGGTCGGGTGGAACTGCACGAATTCCATGTCCTGCAACGGCAGACCCGCGCGCAACACCATCCCGCCGCCGTCGCCGGTGCAGGTATGCGCCGATGTCGCCGAGAAATAGCAGCGGCCATAGCCGCCCGTCGCCAGCACCACGGCGTGCGAGCGGAAGCGATGAATCGTCCCGTCTTCCATGCACATCGCGATCACGCCGCGGCACTCGCCGCCTTCCATGATCAGGTCGAGCGCGAAATATTCGATGTAGAAGTCGGCGTCATATTTCAGGCTCTGCTGATACAGCGAATGCAACATCGCATGACCGGTCCGGTCGGCCGCGGCGCAGGTCCGCTGCGCCGGCGGGCCTTCGCCCATATTCTGCATCATGCCGCCGAACGGGCGCTGGTAGATCTTGCCTTCGGTCGTCCGGCTGAACGGCACGCCGGCATGTTCCAGCTCGTACACCGCCGCAGGTGCCTCGCGGCACAGATATTCGATCGCGTCCTGATCGCCCAGCCAGTCCGACCCCTTCACGGTGTCGTACATATGCCAGGTCCAGTGATCCGGACCCATATTGCCGAGCGACGCGGCAATGCCGCCCTGCGCCGCGACGGTATGGCTGCGCGTCGGGAAGACCTTGGTGATGCAGGCCGTTTTAAGCCCGGATTCAGCGATCCCCATCGTCGCGCGCAGGCCGGAACCTCCGGCCCCCACCACCACGGCGTCATAGACATGGTCGATGATCTTATAGGCTTCGGCCATGTTCAGGCGGCTCCGAAAGCGATCTTGAGGATCGAGAAAATGGCGATCGCGGCGAGCGCGAGCGTGTAGAAGTTCAGCAGGACCATCGCGATGACGCGCGCCCCTTCATGAAGATAGTCCTCAATCGTCACCTGCAACCCCAGGCGGAAATGATAAAAGACCGATCCGACCAGCAACAGCATCATCACAGCGTTGAACGGCGCGTGGATCCACGTCGTGACCGATGCATGATCGAGCGCCGGCAGCCGGAACATCGACACGACGAACCACACCATCGTCACGATGTTGCCGCCAGCGGTCAGCCGCTGCCGCCACCAATGCATGGCGCCATGCCGCGCCGATCCGAGACCGCGCACGCGGCCAATATTGGTTCCGGTGCCCATCAGAGCCGCCCCTTTCTGATCATCGCGTCAACGCCCAGCCCCAGAGGGCGATCGTGAGGAAGGTCGAGACGACCATCGTCAGCTGCGCGAACATGCGGTTCGTCTTCAATTCATAACCCGCGCCGATATCCAGCACGAGGTGGCGCACGCCGGTCGCCATGTGCTGGAAAAACGCCCAGGTCAGCGCGATCAATGCGATCTTCGCCAAGGCGGTCGTCAGCACCGGCAATCCGCCCGTGCCGTCATCGGCGATGATCCAGCGCGAGAAGGTCGCATAGGCGTCCGGTCCCGATGCCAGCGCGGACAGCCACCAGACGAACAGCATCGCCCCGCCCGTCGCCATCCCGACACCGGTCGCACGGTGCAGGATCGAGACCAGCATGTGCGGTCCCCATTTCCAGATAGTGAGATGGGGGGAGAGGGGCCGCCCCGGATTGCGCGCCATAGTCCGCCTTCCTGTTGATCGCCGTCCTTTAGCGGAACAGCCGTTCCATGCAAGCGGATGCCACAGGGCTAACGCACCCTTTACCATTGCCGCCCTAAACGGACCGGAGCGCATGGGCAGGAAAAGAGACGAGCATGGTCGACGGAACATTCTGGCTGACGCACGGCAGCGCGCCCATGCTGTTGAGCGCGGCGTCGGTCGAGGAACGACTGGTGCATTATGGCCAGAACGGCACTTTCCACGCCGCCCTGTCCGACCTGTGGGATCGCAACGCCGAGACGACCCGCACCGCCATCCGCGGATTTCTGACCGGCAGCCTGCCCGCGCTGCGCAGTGAAATTCAGGCTCCGCTGGACGCGGACCCAACCGTGATCGACCGATTCCTGAAAGGGATGGAACGCCTTTTCCGCAATCCGATCGACGAACGCTGGCTGGCGGAGATTTCCGCACAGGGATCCGAGGCGCTGCGGATCGGCCTGAACCTGCCGATGCAGGTTTCGATGATCCTGAACTTCCAGAAGCATATCGCCGATGCGTTGACGGCCGGGATGGAACCGCATTCGGCGGAGGCGCAGGCCATTACCGCGACGATCGTTCGTCTGGTCGGGATCGTCATCGAAGTCGTCAGTACGCAGACGTCCGAACAGCGCCGGACCGATTCGCTGGTCGTTCGCGTGGCCGATAGCGGCACGTTTCACAATCAGATCAGCGTCATTCTCAATGCCGCGCTAGAACATTCCAGCCAACTTTCGCACCAGACGGGCGGTGCCTCCGCCGCGACGCGCGGCATGTTGGGCAAGGCATCCGAAGTCGCCGCCGCGGCCGAACAATCCGCCGTCGCCATGCGCGACGCGGCGATGACCGCCGCCGGCCTGATCCGCGCGATCGAGGATGCACGCAACGAGGTCGAGATCGCCACCAAGGTCGCCTCGCGCGCCGCCGAGCAATCCGCCAACGCCGTCTCCGTATCCGAAGCGCTCAGCGGCCATGCCCATGCGATCGAATCGATCCTCAGCCTGATCCGCGACATTGCCGGCCAGACGAACCTGCTCGCGCTGAACGCCACGATCGAGGCGGCCCGCGCCGGCGACAGCGGCCGTGGCTTCGCGGTGGTTGCGTCCGAGGTGAAGAGCCTCGCGGCCCAGACCGCGCGCGCCACCGACGATATCGCGGCCAAGATCAGCGCGATCCAGGCCGCCACCCGTCAGACCGTCGACGCCAACGGATCGATCCGCGACACGGTGGGCGAAGTCCAGAGTTCGGCGGAGCGCATCCGCTCCGCCATGGAAATTCAGGCGCTGACCGTCACCATGATTACCGCCGCCGTCGATGAAACCGCGTTGGCAGCCGATTCGATGTCCGCCACCATCGGCGCGATCCGCACCGAGACTGAAAGCGTGGCCGACGGCATCGACCAGCTGGAATGCGGGTTCCAGTCGATGGGCGAGCATCTGGCCCGCCTTTCCACCACCACGGGAGAATTCGTCTCGCGCCTCGCGGCCTGATCGCCATGAGGAACGACCGCCGCCCCTGCCGGGCATCGCGGCATTCAGCAACGGCCTGAATGATGGCCATTGCCGACGCTCCTGCCTATGTCTGCGCCATGACAGAATTTCGTACCCTGCTCGTAGCCGACCGTGGCCAGCCCGCCCATGGCATCCATCTCGTGACCACCGCCGATCTGGAAGCGTGGCTGGCCGAACAGCCGGAACGGACGCGTGTCGCGGCCGCCGCCGCCAGCTTCGCGGCCAAACCCGGCGAAATGGCGATCCTGCCGGGTCTCAAGCCCGATGAATGGTCGGTCGCTGCCGGTGTCGCCGCGGGGGACGATCCCTATCGACTCGCCGCGCTTGCGTCCCGCCTGCCGGGTGGAACCTACCGCCTGACGAACGGCAGGCCCGGCTCCGCGACGCTGGGCTGGCTGCTGGCGCAGCATCGCTATGATCGATATCGATCGAACCCGGAGCCGCTGCCCGCCCGCATCCTGCTAACCTCCGATCCCGCGCAGATCGACGATGCCGTCGCTCTGGCCACCGCCACGGCACTGGTGCGCGATCTCGTCGATACGCCCGCTGCCGATCTGGGTCCGGAAGAACTCGCGGCGGCCGTGGAACGACAGGCCAGCCTGCACCATGCCACTGTCACCATCGTTCAGGGGGCGGATCTGGAACGCGACTTCCCGATGGTGGCCGCGGTCGGCCGCGCCGCTGCGCCCCATCGCGCGCCGCGCATGATCGAACTGCTGTGGGGGGATCCGTCTCACCCCCGCATCGCGATCGTCGGCAAGGGCATCGTCTTCGATTCGGGAGGACTGGATATCAAGCCCGGCAGCGGTATGTTATTGATGAAGAAGGATATGGGCGGCGCGGCCCATGCCCTGGCGCTGGCAAGCCTGGTGATGGGGGCCAACCTGCCGGTCCGGCTGTATCTGCTGATCCCCGCGGCCGAGAATGCGATTTCCGGAGATGCCTTCCGCCCCGGCGACGTCCTGCACAGCCGCAAGGGCGTGACCGTCGAGATCGGCAATACCGACGCCGAAGGGCGGCTCGTGCTGGCCGATGCGCTGACCCGCGCCGTGGAGGAAAAGCCCGAATTGCTGATCGATTTCGCCACGCTGACGGGTGCGGCTCGCGTAGCGCTCGGACCGGATCTTCCGGCGCTGTTCGCCAATGACGATGCGCTGGCGAACGATCTGATCGCCGCCGGCACCGCCGTCGCCGATCCGCTATGGCGGCTCCCGCTCTGGGCACCTTATGCCGACATGCTCAAATCCGGCATCGCGGATATCAACAATGCCGGTGAAGGCGGGCTGGCAGGCGCGATCACCGCCGCTTTGTTCCTGGATCGGTTCGTGCCGGCCGATCTGCCCTGGGCGCATTTCGACACCTTCGCATGGCGTCCCGCCGCGCGTCCCGGCCGGCCGAAAGGCGGCGAAGCGCTGGGACTTCGCGCCGCGTGGTCCTGCCTGCGCGCGCGCTATTTTCGTAAGAATTCGGACAGAGGGTGAACATAGTCGATCGGCACATGAAACGATCCGCGGCGATGCGTGTTCTGGTGGGACACGGCCTTAGTGCCAGTTCTCATTGGGAAAAGGTGCCATGCAGTGCCGATTTCGTCGCTCGACTTCTGGATGAACACACTGGTCGGCTATGTCCGTTCCGGACAGCCCGATCTGACCAATCGGCAAATGGCGTTGCTGCTTGCCGTCTATCGTACCCCAGGGCCGCACACCGTCCGTGGTCTGGCGCATATGCTGGGTGTTTCGAAACCCGTCGTGACTCGCGCCTTGAATACGCTGGGCACGCTCGGCTATCTGCGCCGGGAACGGGACGAAGCCGACAGGCGCAACGTGTTCGTGGCACGCACGCCGGTGGGGAATGAGTTTCTTGAAGGGTTCGGTAACCTCATCGAAGACGACGAACCGAAAGGAAAGCTGCGCCACGCAGCCGCCGGTTGAACGTTTCCATCTGACCGGCCCCTCGGTGGCGCTGGATCCCCGCGTCACCGCAGTCCGACGGGATATTGCCGACATCGCGCTCGCCGACCGGCTTTTCGCCCCGCATTATGCGCGGGCAGAGCCGCACTGGTGCGGTGACGCCGCCGTCATGCTGCGCGCGGCACCGCCTTCGGCCGATACGGCGGCCGTTTCCCAATTGCTGCCGGGCGAGCAATTCAACGTGCTGGACATCACCGGCGGCTGGGCATGGGGCTATTGCGCGGCCGATCACTATGTCGGCTACGTCCCGGAAAACGCGCTGAACGCGAACGATGCCGGCTGCACGCATATCGTATCCGCGATTGGCGCAATCCTATTCGCACGACCCGATATCAAGGCCCCGGTGATCCGGACCTATCCGATCGGCAGCCGCGTGTCCGGTACTGTCGATGGCGCATTCCTTGCCGTGCCATCGGGCGGTCATCTCCATCTCCGTCATCTCGTTCCGACGGATGCCGTCGCCGCTGATCCGGTGTCGGTCTCCTGCACCTTGATCGGAATGCCGTATCTATGGGGCGGACGCGGCGGCGGTGGCATTGATTGTTCGGGGCTGGTCCAGCACGTACTCGGCCGCGCCGGCCTCGCGGCCCCGCGCGACAGCGATCAGCAGCGCGCGGCACTGGGCGTCGCCTTGCCCGACGGTGTCCCCCTGAAACGCGGCGATCTGATCTTCTTTCCCGGACATGTCGGCCTGATGGTCGATGAAGCGAACCTCATCCACGCCAATGCCCATGCGATGGCCGTGACGATCGATCCCCTGTCCGAAGTGGTCGCCCGCATCGCGGTCGACCATGCCCAACCGATCCTGTCCCGGCGGAGACTGCCATGACGACCAAGATCTTCATCGACGGCGCGGTCGGCACGACCGGTCTGGAAATCCGTGACCGGCTCGCCGACCGTCGCGACGTCACGTTGGTCACCATTCCCGATGCGTTCCGCAAGGATCCCACCGCCCGCGCCGACGCGCTCAACGCCGCCGACGCGGTTATTCTGTGCCTGCCCGACGATGCCGCGCGCGAAGCGGTGGCGCTGGTGGAAAATCCCGCCGTCCGGATCATCGACGCATCGACCGCGCATCGCACCGCAGAAGGCTGGGCCTATGGCTTCGCCGAACTCGAACCCGGTGGTGCCGCCGCGCTTGCCGGCGCGACGCGGATCAGCAACCCCGGTTGCTACCCGACCGGCTTTCTGGCGCTGGTCCGCCCGCTGGTGCGCGCCGGCCTGCTGCCCGCCGACCGGACGATCGCGGTCGCGGCCACGTCGGGCTATTCCGGTGGCGGCAAGGCAATGATCGCCGCATTCGAGGACAGTATGGCAGACGGCGCGACCGACACCGGCTATCGCCTTTATGGTCTGGACCTCGGTCACAAGCATGTCCGTGAAATGCAGGTGCAGGCCCGCCTCGCGCATCCCCCCATTTTCCTGCCCTCGGTCGCGCGCAGCTATCGCGGAATGCTGGTCGAAGTGCCACTCGCGCTGCACGATCTCGCACCCGGCACTACGATCGCGCATGTTCGCGATGTGGTGCGCGACGCCTATGCCGGATCGGCCCTGCTGTCGGTCGCGACCGATCTGCCGGCCGTGCTCGATATCGAACGCACCGCCGGCACCGACCGGCTGGAAATGTTCGTCTATGCCGATGAAACCGCCGGCCAGTTGCGGCTGATTGCCGCGCTCGACAATCTGGGCAAGGGTGCCGGCGGGGCCGCCGTCCAGAACGTCAATCTCGCCTGCGGCCTCCCCGAAACCGAAGGCCTGCGTCTCTGACCGCCGGGCAGGACAGCCGGTGGCAAATAATCCGCCGGCCGTTCTACATCTCGCCCTTGGCCCGGCGCAGCGCATAATAACGCTGCACATTGGCATTATGCTCGGCCAGCGTTTTGGCGAACACATGCCCGCCTTCGCCATTGGCCACGAAGTACAGTGCATCCGTCTTGGCAGGATCCAGCACTGCGGCGATCGCGCCGCGCCCCGGATTGGCGATCGGCCCCGCCGGCAACCCGGCCATCGCATAGGTATTATAGGCATTGACCGCATTCAGTTCGGACCGCCTGATCCGACGCCCCAGCGGCTTGCCGCGCGTGATCGGGTAGATGACGGTCGGGTCCGCCTGCAAGCGCATCCCCGTCCGCAACCGGTTGGAATACACCGCCGCCACCATCGCCCGTTCGGACGCCAGCGCAGTCTCCTTCTCCACGATCGCCGCCAGCGTCACCGCGTCCGCCTTCGACGTCACCACCGTCCCCGGCTTCCGCGTCCGCCAGAGTTGGTCCACGGTCCGCGTCATCGCCGCCTGCATCCGCTTCAGCACCGCAGCCCGCGTCTCGCCACGTTCGAAGCTGTAGCTGTCCGGCAGCACCGATCCTTCCGCCGGCACCGGCACGTCCCCAGTCAGCAGATCCTTCGCCATCAACCGGTCCCGCACCAGCACGGACGGCATTCCCTCGGGAATGGTCACCAGTCGCTGCAAGGTCTTGCCCGATTGCAGCATCGTCAGGATCTCGGCCGGGCTTGCCCCCGCGGCGATGCCATATTCACCGGCCCTGATCGGCGCGTCGCTCCCGAAGAGTTTCGCCTGGCGCAGGAAGCCGGTGGTCGATTTGATCGCGCCAGCCTTTTCCAGCGCGCGGGCCGCGGCGGCCAAGGTCGCGCCGTCCGGGATCGTGACGTCGGTCGCTTGCGTCAGCGGCCCGGCCGCACGCCAACTCCGCGTCGTCCACCACCAACCGCCACCGATCACCAGCGCCGCGGCGAGGATCAGCAGCATCAGCAGCTTGCCGACCGGGGATTTCTTGCGTTTGCGTGCCACCATCATCCCCGTTCTGCCCCCTCCCCCCGGTCCGCCCGGAGGGAGGGAAAGTCGATCAGTCCCTGACCGGCACCATCACCAGCGACGCGTTCGTGCCGCCGAACCCGAACGAATTGTTCAGCACGGCACGCACTTCGCGCTTCTTGGCGACATGCGGCACCAGATCCACGCCCATCACGCCGTCCGACGGATTGTCGAGATTGAGTGTGGGCGGCACGATCTGGTCCCGCATCGCCAGAATGCAGAAGATCGCCTCGACCGCGCCCGCGCCGCCCAGCAGATGGCCGATCGCGGATTTCGTGGAAGACATCGAAACATTCGCAATCGCATCACCGAACAGGCGGCGCACCGCGCCCAGTTCCAGTTCGTCGCCCATCGGCGTCGACGTGCCATGCGCGTTGATATAATCGATATCGTCCGGCTTCAGCCCGGCCTTCTTCAGCGCCATTTCCATCGCGCGATAGGCGCCCGACCCTTCCGGGTGCGGCGCGGTCACATGATAGGCGTCGCCCGACAGGCCATAGCCGATCACCTCGGCATAGATCTTCGCACCGCGCGCCTTGGCATGTTCATATTCTTCCAGCACGACGACGCCCGCGCCTTCACCCATCACGAACCCGTCACGATCCTTGTCATAAGGGCGCGAACCTTTTTCAGGGGTATCGTTGAAATGCGTGGAGAGCGCCTTGGCCTGCGCGAAACCGGCAATGCCCAGCGGGCAGATCGCGCCTTCCGCGCCGCCCGCCAGCATCACGTCGGCATCGTCCATCGCGATCATCCGCGCGGCATCGCCGATCGCATGAGCACCAGTCGAACAGGCCGTGACGACCGCATGATTCGGCCCGCGCAGCCCATATTTGATCGAGACCTGACCCGAGATCAGGTTGATGAGCCGGCCATGCACGAAATGCGGAGAGACGCGACGCGGCCCCTTGTTCGCCAGCACGAGCGACTCGCTTTCGATCCCCGGCAGACCGCCGATGCCGGACCCGATCGACAGGCCCGCACGGTAGCTTTCTTCCTCGGTCATCTCGGTCAGGCCGGCATCTTCCAGCGCCTGACCCGCGGCGTCGATGCCATAGACGATGAACGGGTCCACCTGCCGCTGCACCTTGTGGTCGACACGCTTGTTCGGGTCGAAGCCATATTCGTGATCGGCGGGTTTCACCTCGCACGCAATCTGGCACACATAGTCCGACGCATCGAACCGCGTGATCCGTCCCGCGCCGGATTTACCGGCCAGAATGTTGGCCCAGACGGTTTCCACCTCGGCACCCAGCGGCGTCACAAGGCCCAGTCCGGTTACGACCACGCGGCGCATGGCATTCTCCCAATTGAAAAATCTCTTGTCGCCAATGCAAAACGGCCCCCCGGCCCAATATTACCCGGGGCGGGAGGCCGTTCGGCATCATCGTCGCGGGGCATGGCCCCGGCGACGGATCAGGCCTTGTTGCTGTCGATATAGGTGATCGCGTCCTTGACGGTCCCGATCTTCTCGGCTGCGTCGTCAGGAATCTCGACACCGAATTCTTCTTCGAACGCCATCACCAGCTCGACGATGTCGAGGCTGTCGGCACCCAGATCGTCGATGAAGCTGGCGTCCTCGGTCACCTTCTCGGCTTCCACGCCCAGATGCTCGACAACGATCTTCTTCACGCGCTCGGCGGTGTCGCTCATGATCTTATACCTTCCTTACGAACTTGTGATTTGCCATCGCCCTAAACGCGGGTCGGGACGCTTGCAAGCGTCCGATAGGCTCAGATCATCGCCATACCGCCATTCACGTGCAAAGTCTGCCCCGTGACATAGGCCGCTTCACGGCTGGCGAGATACACCACCGCCGCGGCGATGTCGTCCCCCGCACCCAGCTTGCCGGCCGGAATCTTGCCGGTCAGCGCCGTCTTCTGCGCGTCGGGCAGCGCATCGGTCATCGCGCTGGCGATGAAGCCGGGCGCCACGCAGTTCACGGTGATGTTCCGGCTGGCCAGCTCCTGCGCCAGCGCCTTGGACATGCCCACCAGCCCCGCCTTGGACGCGGCATAATTGGCCTGCCCCGGATTGCCGGTGGTGCCGACGATCGACGTGATCGAAACCACGCGGCCGAAGCGCTGCTTCATCATCGGCTTGGCCGCCGCGCGGATCAGCCGGAACGCCGCCTCCAGATTGACGGAGAGGACCTGGCTCCACTCCTCATCCTTCATCCGCATCGCCAGATTGTCCCGCGTGACGCCGGCATTGTTGACGAGGATATCGATCCGCCCACCCAGCGCGTCCACCGCCTGCGGCACCAGCGCGTCCACCGCCGCTGCATCCGACAGGTCACACGGCACCGCCACATGCCCGTCGCCGGGCAATTCAGCCAGAAACGCCTCCAGCTTGGCGACGTTGGATCCGGACACCGCCAGCCGTGCGCCCTGCCCCGCCAGCGCCTTGGCGATCGCCGAACCGATGCCCCCGGACGCGCCGGTCACCAGCGCCGTCATTCCGGTCAGATCGAACATATGCACTTCCTTCTTTTTCTTGATCCGGCGCGCCTACAGCGTAGCGGCGAACGCCTCGATATCGGCCATCGTCACCACGCTCGTCGCCTTCGCTTCCGGCGCGATCCGCTTGACCATCGGCGTCACCACCTTACCGCCAAATTCGACGAACTCCGTCACGCCCGCCGCGAACATCGCCGCCACGCTCTCACGCCACCGCACCGTGCCGGTCACCTGCGCCACCAGCAACTGCCGGATGCTATCCGCGTCGGCCACAGGCGCGGCGGTCACATTGGCATAAACCGGCACCAGCGGCCCGCGCAGCGCGACATCGGCCAGCGCCTTCGCCATCGCCTCGGCCGCGGGCGCCATCAACGCGCAGTGGAACGGCGCGGACACCGGCAGCAGCAGCGCCCGCTTGGCCCCGCGCGCCTTGGCGATCTCCATCGCGCGCTCGACCGCAGCGGCATGGCCGGACACGACCACCTGTCCGCCGCCATTGTCATTGGCCGCCTCGCACACCTCGCCCTCGGCCGCCTCGGCGACGATCGTCTTGGCCAGATCGAAATCCACGCCCAGCAATGCGGCCATCGCGCCGACGCCCACCGGCACCGCCGCCTGCATCGCCTGCCCCCGCAGCTTCAGCAGACGCGCCGTCGTCGCCAGATCGAACGCCTCGGCCGCGCATAACGCGCTATATTCCCCCAGCGAATGCCCGGCGACATAGTCCGCCCTGTCCGCCAGCCGGATCCCGCCCTCGCGTTCCAGCACGCGCAACGTCGCGATCGCATTCGCCATGATCGCCGGCTGCGCATTTTCGGTCAGCGTCAGGTCGCGCTCCGGCCCCTCCGCCATCAGCGCCGCCAGCTTCTGCTTCAGCGCATCGTCGACTTCCTGAAACGTCTCGCGCGCGACGGTGCTGGCGCCGGCCAGCGCGACGCCCATGCCGACCGCCTGGCTACCCTGTCCGGGGAATAGGAATGCACGCATCAGTCTCTCCGCAGGATCCGTTCGGTTCGAGCGACCTCAAGCTGGTCGAGATGCGCCCGGCGCGAACTGCCGCGCCCGAACCGAGAGGAAGCGACGTAGGCCAAGCAGCCCGATCCACGCAACCCGCTTGCCTTTCGCCGCTCTTTCCGCCATGGCCGGCGGATCGCAGGGTGCCGGGTCCGTCCCGACGCCCCAAGATATATTGAAGAAAGCCGGAGGGGCGACCGCATGGGGCGGCGTCAGCGATCGGCCAAAGTATAAGGACGTGAAGGCATGGCTCTTTATGAGCACGTGTTCCTCGCGCGTCAGGATCTGGCACAAGCCCAGGTCGACGCGCTTGCAGAAACCGCTACGAAGATCGTCGAAGAAGGCAAGGGCCGGGTCGTCAAGACCGAGAGCTGGGGCCTGCGCGGCCTCGCCTATCGGATCGCGAAGAACCGCAAGGCGCATTATGTCATGCTCGAAATCGACGCGCCGACCGGCGTGATCGCCGAGCTGGAGCGCCAGACCGGCATCAACGAAGACATCATCCGCTACATGACCGTCCGCGTCGACGGCCACGAAGCGGGCCCGTCCGCGATGATGCGCCGCAATGAGCGCAGCGAGCGCGATCGTGGTGGCCGTGGCGGCGAGCGTGGTGATCGCGGCGATCGTGGTCCCCGTCCGGATCGTGGCGACCGTCCCGATCGTGGCCCCCGCGAAGATCGTCCCCGCGACGACCGCGACGCGGCCTGAAGGAGCTAGAAAAATATGGCACGCCCATTTTTCCGCCGCCGCAAGAGCTGCCCCTTCTCCGCGAAGGACGCGCCCCGGATCGACTATAAGGACGTCCGGTTGCTTCAGGGCTTCGTGTCCGAACGTGGCAAGATCGTCCCCAGCCGCATCACCGCGGTTTCCGCAAAGAAGCAGCGCGAACTCGCCCAAGCGATCAAGCGCGCCCGTCACATCGGGCTGCTTCCGTACATCGTTAAGTAAGGAGCTGCCCGCATGGACGTGATCCTGCTCGAACGCGTTGAAAAGCTGGGCCAGATCGGTGACGTCGTCACCGTGAAGAACGGCTTCGCGCGTAATTTCCTGCTCCCCCGCAAGAAGGCGCTCCGCGCCAATGCGGCGAACAAGAAGGTCTTCGAGGCCAACCGCGCCAATATCGAAGCCGAAAACGCCAAGCGTCGTGACGTCGCCGCCGAAGATGCCAAGGGCATCGACGGCAAGACCATCACGCTGATCCGTCAGGCGTCGAACACCGGTCAGCTTTACGGATCGGTTTCGACCCGTGATCTGGTCGAGGCGTTCGAAACCGACGGCGACAAGGTGACCAAGAACCAGATCGTCCTCGACAAGCCGATCAAGACGATCGGCCTGTCCACGGTCCGCATCGCGCTCCACCCGGAAGTGTCGGTGACGATCAAGGTGAACGTCGCCCGTTCGCCGGAAGAAGCCGAACTGCAGGCGCAGGGCGTCGACGTGATGTCGTCGATGTTCGAACGCGACGAAGCCGGCTTCACCGAAGACTATGACCCCAACGCGGAACCGGGCGAAATCGTCACGGACTCCGTCGAGGAAGAGACCACGAACGAAGGCTGAGGCTTTCGATCACAGGTTACGGGAAAGCCGTCCGGAGCAATCCGGGCGGCTTTTTTTTTACTGCCCAGGAAAGTCATGACGCGCCGTAGATGTCGGCACCTCAGGAAATCATATTCCGAGCAATTTTTTGCATGATCCGGCCGATCGCGCGCCAGTAAACGGGATTCGACCGATCGGCGACCAGCGCCGCGTAGAGATGTCCTGCCGAAAGACGCGGCTGGTTCATTGCCAGCAACGCCCTGAACGCCAGATAATGGTAATGGGGCGATACACCGAAGTCCCCGAGCAAAACCCGTGCGACCCCCAACGCTTCATCCGCGTTTCCGGCCTCGAGAAGCATCGTCGCGTATCGGAACAGATATGCCGGTGTTCGCTCAAGCGCGACACAGTACCGGTAAACAGCGATCGCACTGTCCATATTGCCCAAGGCGTGAAGCCTTAACGCGAGGAAATGCCATGCCGGCGGATGGTGAGGTTGCAGGATGACCGCCGGCGTCGCAATCCGCAACGCCAGCGCTCCCCGTTTGGCTGGCTGCGCTTCGGCGAGTGCCGACATGTAGTTGGCGGAATGACGTCGTGCCAGCCGGCAGGCCTGCTCCAAACCGGGAAGATCGGCACCACCGTCGAGCATGTCCAGCACGAGTTGAGCCAACAGCCCTGCTTCGGCGAGAAACGACCCGACCGGATGCCCGCCATAGGGAACGGCCAGCATCCGGACCGGAATGTCCTGCGCGATCCGCAATGCATGATCGCGATCCGGGCCGTGGGGATCATAGCAAATCAGCACATTGGCCGAACAGGCGATTGGGCCATTTCGAGCGGCGATGAACCGGGTCCGCCGACTATGCGAAAGCCATCGTCGCTCGTTCGGCATGACCTGACGGTCGATCGAATATTGCGGCGACAACGCGATCACCTGCGAGGCACCCACCGCATCGGCAAAACGGACGGCGCCATATCCACCCATACTGGATCCGTAAGCGAGAATCCGGGTGGCGGACCGCGTCTTTTCCCGAACCGCAGCCAGGACGATGTCGAATTCCGGATATTGGAACCATGCGTTCGTCCGCGTCAGCACATGTGTGGCCGCGATATTCCGGGACGCAAAGAAATGTTCGGAAAAAGCCGGCCGCTCGAAGGTCTGTTCGTCCTGAAAATGATCGAACGTGACGACGTGACGCGGATCACCGGTTCCCCCCGGACAGTGCCGGACTTCGACATGACCGTCGCAGTAAAATTCTCGTGACATCTGCCCCCCCCGGGTCATCGGTCGCTATCGCTGGTCGTTCAACACCCCATCAACGCCAACACCTCGCGCCGGCTGCGTTCGTCGTCGCGGAACACGCCCATCATCCGGCTCGTGACCATGCCGACGCCCGGCGTCCGCACGCCGCGGGCGGTCATGCAGGCATGGCTGGCTTCGATTACCACCGCCACGCCATGCGGCTTCAGCGCGGACCAGATGCAGTCCGCCACTTCGGCAGTCAGCCGTTCCTGGATCTGGAGTCGCCGCGCATAGCCGTGCAGTACGCGCGCCAGCTTCGAGATGCCCACCACATGGTCACGCGGCAGATAGGCCATGTGCGCCTTGCCGATGATCGGTGCCATATGATGTTCGCAGTGCGACTGGAACGGAATATCCTTCAGCAGCACGATCTCGTCATAGCCGCCGACTTCCTCGAACACCCGCGACAGATGGATCCGCGGATCTTCCTGATAGCCCTGACAATATTCCTTCCACGCGCGCGCCACCCGCGCGGGCGTGTCGATCAGGCCTTCCCGCTCGGGGTCGTCGCCCGCCCAGCGAATCAGCGTGCGGATCGCGTCTTGCACATCGTCCGGTACGGGCATCTTGGCGGGCGGCACGATCAGGTCGCCCGCGTCCATCTCGCCGCCATTCGCCATCCCGTCATCTCCGTCCGGACCGCATCAGCCCCATAAGCAAAAGGCGGCAGGGCATCGCCCCGCCGCCCGTTCTGTGCCTCCGGTAGTCCGATCAGGCCTGCTGATCCAGCCAGATCGTCCAATATTGCGCCAGCCCGGCACGCGGGCCGGTGTTCACGAGCGCAAAGGCCTGCTTGGCGGCATCCTTCTGCCCGGCCTTCGCCAGCGCCATGCCCAAACGGGTGTTGACGACATTGGCGTCGACACCGCCCTTGGTCAGCGCCAGCCGGTACATCTCGGCCGCATTGGCGAAGTCGTTATAGCCCAGAAAGGCATCGCCCAGCGAAAGCGCGGACTTGCCGGTGCCCTTCGGCCCCTTCGCGGTGGTCGCCGCCGCCGTCAGCGACGCTTTGTCGGCCGCGACCTTGGGGGAGATGATGCCGTTGATCTCAGCCGCATTGCCACCCTTGCTCAGGTTGATGACGCCGGCGCGCGTACCCTCGTCCAGCACTGCCTTGGCTTCACCCGGATAGCGCAGATAAGTGGCGAGGACATATTCCATATAGTCGCCCTGCCCCTTCAGCGCGCCGGCCGCACGCTGGAATCGCATCAGGTCCAGTTGGCCATCGGCGTCCATCGGGTTCAGTTCACGATAGGTGACCAGCGAATCGCGCCAGTTGCTGGCGGTCGGATAATCCTTCACCCACGCCTGCGTCAGCGCGGCGGTCTGCTGCGGCAATTTGGCGGTGTAGGCCATGTTGATGCCACGGCCATACCAGTCGCTCGGCGCCTTCGCACCGGCAGCGCGCTGCTTGTCGATTGCGGTCTGCAGCGTCTGCAACGCCAGCGGCGTCTTGTTCTGGCGGGCCTGCGCCTCGACCAGCAGGGCATAGGCATCGGGGTTGTTAGTGTTCAGCTCGATCGCCTTGCTGAGCATCTGCTCGGCCTTGGCATAGTTCTTCGCCTGATAGGCGGTCTGCCCGCTGACCAGATACAGCGTCGGCATCTGCTCTGCCGGCGCACGGTTGCTGGCGATCAGCGCATCGACCGCGGCAGCCTGCGTCGCCGGATTCTTGTCCAGCTTCGACAGATCGAGCGTCACGGCAGCGATATAATATTTCTCTTCGTCGGTCTTGGCGACGGCGGTCGCCTCGGCCAGCTTGGCGGCCCCGGTCGCGGCATCACCCGCGGCAATCGCGGTCTGCGCGGCGGACAGCGGTTCGCGGACTTCCTTGCTCAGCTTCGGAGCCGGCGGACCGGATTCCTTCTTCGCGGCAATGGCAGGCTGGACGAGCATCGCCGCGCCGCCAAATGCGAGCGCAATGCCCAACGCCGTCGTGGAAATATGCTTCAACGCCATACAGCCTCCTTCGAACAGCACTTTGGGCGTGCCGTCATGATCCCGCGCATAGCTAATGCCGCCCCCATCGCGGCACAAGCCATTCACCTGTCTTCTGATGGCGTTCGGCGGCTGAATGATGACCGAACGGAATCGTCGATGCTTGGCCAGCCCCGCACCGATGGGCTAGGCGGCGGCGCATGATCGCCATTCTCTCCCCCGCCAAATCGCTCGATTATGAGTCGCCCCTGCCGTCCGTCACCGAAACCAAGCCACGGTTCGCGGACGAGGCGGAAACGCTGGCCGCCGCTGCCGCGAAGCTGACCGCGCCGAAACTGGCCGCGCTGATGCATATCTCCGACAAGCTCGCGACGCTCAACGTCGCACGCTACCGTGACTTCATCGATCAACCCACCCGCCCCGCGCTCTACGCCTTCGCCGGAGACGTCTATACCGGCTTCGAGGCGCGCACGCTGGAAGCCGAGGCGATCGCTTATGCGCAGGATCATGTCCGCATCCTGTCCGGCCTGTACGGTCTGCTCCGCCCGCTCGATGCGATCCGCCCCTACCGGCTCGAAATGGGCACGCGCTGGGCACCCGGCCGCACGAAGGACATCTACGCGCATTGGGGCACGCGGATCGCCGATCTGCTCGAAAAGGATCTGCACGAGGAAGGCTCCGGCATGATCGTCAATCTGGCCAGCCAGGAATATTGGCGCGCGGTCGCCCCGACGCCGCCCGCCGGCGCGCGGATCGTCACGATCGATTTCCGCGACGATGGCCCCAAGGGTCTCTGCTTCAACAGCTTCGCCGCCAAACGGGCGCGCGGCATGATGGCGCGCTATCTGTGCGAACATCGCATCGTGGATCTCGACGGCCTGAAGGGCTTCGACAGCGACGGATATGCCTTCACACCGGACGGTTCCGATGAGGCGACCTTCCGTTTCGTGCGGGCGCGGTAGAAAAGCACCTTTCCAGAACGTCAACCGTTCCCCGGCGCAGGCCGGGGACTGGGCGAAACCCTTTCACCAAGGCTCCGGCCTGCGCCGGGGAACGGCTAACGTTTGGAGGAAAACATCATGCCCGAAACCGCAATCGTCATCGGCGCCACCGGCGGCATCGGTTCCGCCCTCGTCACCGCTCTCGAAGCGCAGGGCATGAACGTCCTCGCTTTCTCCCGCAAAGGCCCGCGCCCGATCGATATCCTCGATGAATCCTCGATCGCCGCAGCCGCCGCCGACGTCGCGACAGGCTCCCAACCCCGGCTCGTCATCCTCGCGACCGGCCTGCTGCACGAACCGGGCCTGATGCCGGAACGGTCGCTCCGCGATCTCGACGCCGACCGCCTTGCGCGCAGCTTCGCCGTCAACGCCATCGGCCCCGCCCTCGTCGCAAAGCATTTCCTGCCGCTGCTCCCGCGTGACGGACGCTCCGTCTTCGCAGCGCTTGGCGCGCGCGTCGGCAGCATCGGGGACAACCGGCTCGGCGGCTGGACCGGTTACCGTATGGCGAAGGCGGCGCTGGCCATGCTGATCCGCAATCTCGCCATCGAAACCACCCGGCGCGCGCCCGGCGCGATCTGCGTCGCTTTGCACCCCGGCACCGTCGCTACGCCGCTCAGCGAACCGTTCCGCAAAAATCTGGCGGACGGGCAACTCACCGCCCCTGCGGACGCCGCCGCGAACCTGCTGCGCGTCATCGCCGCCCTCACCCCGGCGGACAGCGGCAACGTGCTGGCATGGGACGGGCGGACGATCGCACCCTGATGCCATCTCCTGCGTCCCGCGGGGTGGCGTTCCGCGCACCGTTCGTCTAGATCATATCGCTTGCGGGACGTTCCTGCTTGCCCCTTTCACAACCTACGGAAACACACTTGGCCAGCACGCCGCCGATCGCAGAGAATAGCGACATTTCCCCGGTTTCCATCGTCGATGAAATGAAGTCGAGCTATCTCGACTATGCGATGTCGGTGATCGTCAGCCGCGCGCTGCCCGATGTCCGCGATGGTCTGAAACCCGTTCATCGCCGCGTGCTCTACGCCTGTCAGGAAGGCGGCTTCGTCCCCGGCAAGCCGTACCGCAAATCCGCGAAGATCGTCGGCGACGTGATGGGCAACTACCATCCGCATGGCGACAGTTCGATCTACGATGCGCTGGCCCGTCTCGCGCAGGACTGGTCGATGCGCGTGCCTCTGATCGATGGTCAGGGCAATTTCGGTTCGATGGATCCCGATCCGCCCGCGTCGATGCGCTATACCGAAGCGCGTCTTGCCAAGGTCGCGATGACCCTGCTCGAGGATATCGAGAAGGACACGGTCGACTTCCAGCCCAATTATGATGGATCGCGCGACGAGCCGACCGTCCTGCCCGCCCGCTTCCCGAACCTGCTGGTCAACGGCGCGGGCGGCATTGCGGTCGGCATGGCGACCAACATCCCGCCGCATAATCTCGGCGAGGTGATCGCCGCCTGCAAGGCGTACATCGCCGATGGCAGCATCACCTCCGAACAGCTGCACGAAATCGTCCCCGGTCCGGATTTCCCGACCGGCGCGACGATCCTCGGCACCGGCGGCGCGCGCAACGCCTACACCACCGGGCGCGGATCGATCATCATGCGCTCGTCCTGGGTGGTCGAGGAAAGCCGCGGCGAAAAGCGCGCGATCATCCTCACCGCCATCCCCTATCAGATCGGCAAGAACCGGCTGGTGGAATCGATCGCCGACGCCGCCAAGGAAAAGCGGATCGAAGGCGTCAGCGACATTCGCGACGAATCGAACCGCGAAGGCGTCCGCATCGTCATCGAGCTGAAGCGCGATGCCACGCCCGACGTCGTGCTGAATCAGTTGTGGCGGCACACGCCGGCGCAGTCGTCCTTCCCGGCCAACATGCTCGCCATTCGCGGCGGACGGCCCGAACTGCTCAACCTGCGCGACATCATCGAAGCCTTCGTCCGCTTCCGCGAAGAGGTCATCACCCGCCGCTCCAAATATGAGCTGCTGAAGGCCCGCGAGCGCGCGCACATCTTGCTCGGGCTGGTCGTCGCGGTCACGAATCTCGACGAGGTGGTGAAGATTATCCGCTCCTCGTCCAGCCCGGCCGAGGCGCGCGTGCGGCTCAGCCAGCGCGAATGGCCGATCGCCGAAATCGCCAGCTACATCCGGCTGGTCGAGGCGGTCGAAGCGGAGATCGAAGGCGACACCTACACGCTGTCGGACATTCAGGTTCGCGCGATCCTCGATCTGCGCCTGCACCGGCTGACCGCGCTCGGCCGCGACGAAATCGGCGACGAATTGCAGAAGCTGGCCGACTCGATCGGCGAATTGCTGGCGATCCTCGGCGACCGCGCGAAGCTGTACGAGGTTCTGGAAAGCGAGCTGGACCAGATCAGCGCCGCCTTCGCCACGCCGCGCAAGACGCTGATCGCACCCGCCGGCGACGATATCGACGATGAGGATCTGATCGAGCGTGAGGACATGGTCGTCACCGTGACGCTCGGCGGCTACATCAAGCGCACTCCGCTCGATGCGTTCCGCACGCAGGCGCGCGGCGGCAAGGGCCGGTCCGGCATGGCGACGAAGGATGAGGACGCCGTCACCCGGCTGTTCGTCACCTCCACCCACACGCCGGTCCTGTTCTTCTCCAGCCATGGCAAGGTCTATCGCAAGAAGGTCTGGCGCCTGCCCGAAGGTGCGCCGCAGGCGCGCGGCCGCCCGATGATCAACCTGCTGCCCTTGGCGACGGGGGAGACGATCACCACCGTCCTGCCGCTGCCCGAGGATGAGGCGGAATGGGCGAAGCTGCATGTCGTGTTCGCCACCGCACAGGGCGGCATTCGCCGCAACGCGATGGACGCCTTCGCCAATGTGCCGACCAACGGCAAATTCGCGATGCGGTTCGAGGATGACGCCACCGATCATCTGATCGGCGTCGCGCTGCTCACCGAATCCGACGATGTCCTGCTCGCCACGCGTCAGGGGCGCGCGATCCGCTTCGCCTCCACCGATGTCCGCGAATTTCAGAGCCGCACCTCCACCGGCGTCCGCGGTATCGCGCTCAAGGATGGCGACGAGGTCATCTCGCTCTCCATCCTGCGAACCTCGGATGCGGATACCGAAATGCGTGAGGCATATCTACGCGCAGCGCCGTGGAAGGAAAATGGGAACGAACCGACGCTCAGCGCTGGGGAAATGGAACAACTGCAAAAGGATGAGGAATTCATCCTCACCGTCTGCGCCAATGGCTATGGCAAGCGCAGCTCCGCCTATGAATATCGCCGCACCAATCGCGGTGGTCAGGGCATCACCAATATCGACAATCTCGCGCGCAACGGCTCGGTCGTCGCCAGCTTCCCCGCCCATTCGGGCGAGCAACTGATGCTGGTGACCGATCAGGCCAAGCTGATCCGCATGACCGTCGGCGATACCCGCGTCATCGGCCGCAATTCGGCCGGCGTCCGGCTGTTCGCGGTCGCCGCCAACGAACATGTCGTCGCCGCTGCCCGCATCGAGGAAAGCGAAGGCGATGCGGAAACCGTGCCGGGTTTGGAAGCGGACCTCGTGACCGCCGAAACCGCACCGGCTGTCGAGGATGGCGAAGAGGCATGACCCACTCACCGTACCCCCGCGCAGGCGGGGGTCCAGTTCCGACCGCCGATCTGGATCCCATCAGCAAAATGGGTACGCGTCACGCTCAAAACGCCGTCACGCTCCCCGGCGCAGGCCGGGGCTTCGGCGCAACCGGGCGGCCAAAGGGCCGTACCGTACCGGTCTGTAAAATCGCCGCAACCGCCGCTCTCATGCTCCTCGCCGCCTGCGATCCGTTCCAGCCCGACAATGTTCAGGCGGTCATCGTCACGCCCGAAGGACAATGCACCAATCTCGGCGGCACCCCCGCCACGCGGCCGGCGAAGGATGGTACGTCGTGGAAGGTCTGCACCTTCCGCGACACGCGCGTCTGCGATCTCGACAAGTTGCGGATCGACAATCGCTGCTACACGACCATCCCGGACACCGCGCCGGGCAATTGATGCCGTCCGTCCGTATCGACCGGTAACGGATCCACCGCCAGCACCGCGGCCCACGGCAAGGGCGCGTAGAGATGCGGAAACAGATCCCCGCCCCGCGCCGGCTCCCAGCGCAGCGGCTCGGGCAGCGCATCGGGATCCACCGTCACCAGCGCCAGTCCGTCACGCCCCGCAAAATGCTTGGCCAGCGTCGACGCCGTCTGTTGCGCGGTCGAGAAATGGATATACCCATCCGTGATATCGATCTCCGCCCCGGCAAATTGCCCCGACGATCGAAATGCCTCGATCATCTGAACGGTCATGATCTTGTAGACCGGACTGCTCATGCCATCCTCCGCAGCGCCATCGCTGCAATGATCGTGGAAACACCGCCGAAGATCAGGCTCACGCCGATCGCGATGCCGATAAATCCGAGCGCGGGATAGGGAAAGCCGATGAACAGCAGCACCGCGAGCACGAGATCGATGACCCCGGTCAGACCCACCAGCGTCCGATAGCCGGCGGTGCCGCCCCGAATGGCGGCAGCGATCCAGAGCACCCCCCGCACCGCCAGCCAGATCGCGACACCCAAGGTCAGCGTCAGCGCGCCCGACAGCGGGAAGAACAGCATGTAGAGACCGCCGATTACCGACAGCACGCCCATGCCGATATCCCAGACCCGCCCCGTCGACCGGCGCGACCGCACGCCGATCACGATGCCGGCGACACCGAGAATTAGCAGCACCCACCCGGCGAAGATCGCCGCCGCCACCGTCGTGAACACCGGCGCGCCCAGCATCGCGATTCCCGCCAGCAGCGTCAGCACACCGATCGCCAGCACCCAGCCCCAGCCGCCACGCATCGCAACGACCTCCGCCGTGCGCATCCTGTCCGTTCCCGTCGCCATGCCCGTCTCCCTGTTCCCTTGCGCCCGCAACGGGAAACCGTCCCGCATGGTTCCGGTCTTCCACTGTCGCCTTTCGGACCGAGGCACGATAGGAAAGCCCCCATGTCCCATCAGATTCATATCATCGGCGGCGGCCTCGCCGGGTCGGAAGCCGCCTGGCAACTGGCCGAAGCCGGCATCCGTGTCCGCCTGTCCGAAATGCGCGGTGTCGAAGCGACGCCCGCGCACCATAGCGACGATCTCGCCGAACTCGTCTGTTCGAACAGCTTCCGCTCGGACGATCCCGAACGCAATGCCGTCGGCGTCCTCCATGCCGAACTCCGCACCCTGAATTCGCTCATCATGCAGCAGGCGGACATCCACAAGGTGCCCGCCGGCTCCGCGCTCGCGGTGGACCGCGACGGCTTCGCCGCCGGCGTCACCGCGGCGATCGAAGCGCATCCGCTGATCGAACTCGTCCGCGAACGCATCGACACCTTGCCGGACGGCCCGGCCATCATCGCCACCGGCCCGCTCACCGCCGCGCCGCTGGCGGCCGCCATCGCGCAGGAAACCGGTGAGGATGCGCTGGCCTTCTTCGATGCCATCGCGCCCATCGTCCATTTCGACAGTATCGACATGGAAACCTGCTGGTTCCAGTCGCGCTGGAACAAGGGCGACGGCAAGGATTACATCAACTGCGCGATGAACAAAGAAGAATATCTCGCCTTCCATGCCGGGTTGCTCTCCGGTGAGAAGGGCGAATTCAAGGAGTGGGAAAAGAACACACCCTATTTCGATGGCTGTATGCCGATCGAGGTCATGGCCGAACGCGGGGTCGATACGCTGCGCTACGGCCCGATGAAGCCGGTGGGTCTCGATGATCCTCGCACCGGCCGCTGGCCCTACGCCGTGGTGCAATTGCGTCAGGACAATGCCTTAGGCACGCTGTGGAATATCGTCGGGTTCCAGACCAAGCTGAAACATGCCGAACAGGTGCGCCTGTTCCGCACCATCCCCGGTTTGCAAAATGCTGAATTTGCGCGGCTTGGCGGCCTGCACCGTAACACTTTCCTGCAAGCGCCCAAGCTGCTGGATGGCACGCTCCGTCTGAAGAGCACGCCGAATATCCGCTTCGCCGGCCAGATCACCGGATGCGAAGGCTATATCGAATCCGCCGCGATCGGCTTGCTGGCGGGCCGCTTCGCCGCCGCCGAACTATCGGGCACGGAACAGGCCCCGCCGCCGCCGACCACCGCGCTCGGCGCGCTGCTCGGCCACATCACCGGCGGCGCAGACGCAGACACCTATCAGCCGATGAACGTCAATTTCGGCCTGTTCCCGCCGCTGGAAGGCGTCGCGAAGAAGGTGGACCGCAAACCGTTGATGGCCGCCCGCGCCCGCGCCGCGCTGGCCGACTGGATCGCCGCCTGATCCGATCATGCCCCGGCATGTCCGGGGCATCCATCCTCAACTCTCATCGTCCCGTTCAGCCCGCTCGGCGCCCGCCACCGGCGCGCATTTCGCCTTGGGCCGCTCCTTACGGATGACGCGCGTAGTGGCGAACTCCACCGGCGTCAGCACACCCGACCGGTCCGCATCCGCGCCAGAGAATTTGGCGATCGCCTTCACCGAATATTCGTCGAACGACAGCCGGCCGTCATGATCCAGATCCAGCTTCGCAAAAGCCTTTTGTCGGCTCGCCAGATATTCGCCCCGCGCGATCTTGCCGTCCTTGTCCTTGTCATAACGACCGAACCTCTTCTCCTCCCGGGTCCGCGCGCTGGCAGCGGGCGGCAGGTCGATCGGCGCATCGGCATCGAGCGCCATCGGCGTTCCGGCCGGCGGCGCGGCGGGAACCGGATCCGCCGCCCGCCCCGCACTCTTCCACCAGAAGAGCAGACCGGTCATCAGCAGCATCGCCGCCGCAACCCCCATCAAAAACCGTCCCATTCGCCCCCCCTATCGGACTGACGTCATGCCGGTCCGTCGCTCACCGCCCGAAAATCCGGTATCGCATCATCCGCGCCACGCGTCCCGGCGCACCCGGACGACGCTCGCCATCCGGCCCCGCCGCCGCATCGATCCGCGCCAGCATCCCCAGCATTCCCAACGGACGCAGCACGCGCGGCACCCGTCCATCCCATTCGGCCAGCGCGCGCCGCGCCGCATCCAGCGCCGCCTCGCGCAACACAGGATCGCGCGTGCCATAGGCGAGATCGACCAGTGCCCATCCCGCCCCGATGGCACGCACAGCGTCAGGATTACCGCCCAGCACAATCGCCGCCGCCGCGAACAGCGTCGCACCCCGCTCCACGCCGTGCCGCGCATAGGCGTCCTCGTCCTGATCGTCGTCGATCACCGCACCCCAGCCTTCGGCAAGCGACGCCAGCATCGCGCCCGGCAGATGCGGTAATAGCCGCTCCGCGACCTCGCGCAGCAGCGGTTCCGCGGGGGCGTCCGCCTGATCCAGCCGCCGCAAGGCATCCCGCCACCAGACCAGACGGATCGCACCGATCGCTGGTTCGGTCGTGGTCGACAACACCATGCCCAGCCGATGGTCCAGCGCCCACAGCGCCGCGATCGCCGGACGTCGGTCGGCAGGGACATAGGCTAGCATCAGCGCGCGTTCCGGGTCGATGTCCGTCATCCCTTCGCCATAGCCGCCCCGGTCGGGGAGCGGCAACCATGCCGCTTGCCGGAACGGAATCTTAACCGCCATTCTCTATCGGTTTCAGTAAGTTGTTCGATATTGGGGAGGGTGATTTGCAACGATGGGGATCCCCGCGCGCGCTGGAATCCCGCATCGCACGCCACGACTCCATCGTTGCGAGCCAGCGGGGCAGCGCCGCCATCGAATTCGCGATCGTCGCGCCGATCCTGCTCGCCTTGATCGTCGCGACCTTGCAGACCAGCATCCTGTTCTTCGTGCAGCAGACGCTGGAATCCACCGTAGAAATGTCGGCCCGCACGCTGGCGACCGGGCTGGCCCAAACCACCGGCATGACTGGACCGGCCTTCCGCACGGCGCTGTGCAAGACATTGCCGCCCTTCCTCCGGTGCGACGCCATCGTCATCGACGTGCGCACGATCGACGGCTTCACGCAGGCCGGGAACGGACTGCCCAGCCTGGTCGACAGCGCCGGAAGCCCGATCGCCGCTGGTGCCTTCGCGCCGGGTGATGCCGGCTCGGTCGTCGTCATGCGCGTCGTCTATCCCTTCCCCGTCCTTCCGGGGCCGCTCGGCTTCAGCCTTTCCAACATGGGCGGCGGCAAGCGGCTGCTGATGGCGACGTCGGTCTTCCGCACGGAACCTTACAGCCAATGACCGCGCTGCTCGCCCGCCTCCGCGACGATCAGTCCGGCGTGTCGCTCGTCGAATTCGCCGTCATCCTGCCGGTCATGCTGCTGGTCTATGCCGGCAGCTTCCAGCTTGCCGACGCGGTTTCCGCCTATCGCAAGGTCACCACCACGACGCGCGCGCTGGTCGACCTCACCACGCAGAGCAGCACGCTCACGGCAGCGGACATCGATGCCAATTTCGCCGCCGCCAGCCAGATTCTCGCCCCCTATTCCAGCAAGATGGTCCGGATGCGGATCACGCAGATCTCCACCGACGCCGGCGGCGTCTCCCGCGTGGACTGGAGCAAGGCGTTTCAGGGGGCGCCCTATCAGGATGGTCAGATCATCGCCGTCGCATCCGGCATTCGGCAAAATGCCACCGCCATCCTTTTGGCCGAGATCGACTATCGCTACGTGCCCGCCGCATTGCCGGCCATGATCGGCACCATTCCGTTCCGGGATCAGCTTTACATGAATCCCCGCCGGTCCGCCCGGATAGCCCTGCAATGACGCCGCGCCTTTTCCGCGGGCTTGCGCGCGATCGGCGGGGCAACGTCCTCCTGCTGTTCGCCATCGCGCTCGTGCCGATGCTGCTCGCCATCGGCATGGCGGTCGATTATGCGCGCGCCGCGCGGTTGCGGACCAAGCTGAATGCCGTTGCGGACTCCGCCGCGCTTTCCGCCGTCACCCAGACGGTGATGGACCAAAGCCCCGGCAATGCGCAGACTATCGCGCTGGCGATGTTCGATCAGCAAGCATCACCGCTCGCCGGCCTGATTCCGACAAGAACCCGCCGGACAATCGCCGTTGCCGACAACAGCATGACGACCGGTACGTCCAGCACGACGCGGACTGCGCAGGTCCGTTACAGCGCGGACGTCGTGAACATGTTCGCAGGCATTCTCGGCCAGTCGATCACCACGATTTCAGGCGTAGCACAGGCGACCGCCGCCGCAGCGGCGGACACGGACTTCTACATGATGCTCGATTCATCACCCTCGATGGATCTGCCGGCAACCACCGCCGGCATCGCCAAGATGAAGTCCCTGACCCCCATGCAGGGTGATGGACGCGGCTGTGCCTTCGCCTGCCATCAGAGCGATCGCAAGGATGCGCGCATCGTGGACAACCCGATCAACCCGGCCACCGGACAGCGGATGGACAATTACGAACTTGCCCGTGCCAATGACGTCGTTCTGCGGACCGACCTCGTCACATTGGCCGTCCGCAATCTTACCCAGACCGCAAAATCTGCGGCGGCAGCAAATCGGGCCATTTACCGGATGGCGCTTGCCACCTTCAATGTGGACTATCGGGATATCGTCGCAAAGCCGACCGACCTGGATACCGTCAGCACGCGCGTGACCGAATCTGCCGTGCCGATCGTTTGCAAACACAAGCAGCATATCTGCAAAGTCGACAATGATAGGATGACCAACTTTGACGCAGCTTTTTCGGGGGCATCCACCAACCTGCCCACGCAGGGCGGCGGGGGAACCGGCCAATCGGGCGATACTCCGGAAGCAATCCTGTTCATCGTTACCGACGGAATGCGTAACGACTCGTCGCAGCGCGGCCCAATCGATACGGACGCCTGCGATGCAATCAAACGCCGCAAGATCAGGATCGCGATCCTTTATACCCGCTACATTCCGGAATCTGTTGACGATGACTGGTCGATCCAGAATATTCAGAAACGTTATCTGTTGCCAACCGACCTGATCTCACCTGCACTCGCCACCTGTGCTTCGCCGGGTTTGTTCAACATGGTGACCAGCGACGGTGACATTTCAGCCGCAATGGAATTATTGTTCAAACGCGCAATCAGCAGCGCGCGCCTGACCCAATGAAAAGGGCGGGTGATGCAGCATCCTGCATCACCCGCCCCGTGCATTCAGAGGCTCGATCAACCTCGATTCAGCGGTAGCAGACCTTCTTCACCGCCGTCACGACATCGTCCGCCTTCAGCAGCGCAGCCTTTTCGAGGTTGGCGGCATAGGGCATCGGCACGTCGACATTGGTGACGCGCAGCACCGGTGCGTCCAGATCGTCAAACCCTTCGTCCATCGCGATCGCGGCGATTTCCGACGAGATCGAGCAGGTGGGCCAGCCTTCCTCGACGCAGACGATCCGGTTCGTCTTGGCCAGGCTCTTCAGCACGGTTTCCTTGTCGAGCGGGCGCAGCGTGCGAAGGTCGATGACCTCCGCCTCGATGCCCTCATTCGCCAGCTTGCCGGCCGCATCCATCGCGACCGCAACGCCGATCGAATAGGTGACGATCGTGACGTCCTTGCCCTCGCGCACGATCCGCGCCTTGCCGATCGGCAAGACATAATCGTCCAGCGCCGGCACCTCGAAGCTCTGGCCGTACAGCAGTTCGTTTTCGAGGAACACGACCGGATCCTGCGACCGGATCGCCGCCTTCAGCAGCCCCTTCGCATCCGCCGCCGAATAAGGGGCGATGACGATCAGGCCGGGCACCGACGCGTACCAGGGCGCATAGTTCTGCGAATGCTGCGCACCCACGCGCGCCGCCGCCCCGTTCGGGCCACGGAACACGATCGGGCACCGCATCTGGCCACCCGACATATAGTTGGTCTTGGCCGCCGAATTGATGATGTGGTCGATCGCCTGCATGGCGAAGTTGAACGTCATGAATTCGATGATCGGCCGTAGGCCGCCCATCGCCGCACCGGTGCCGACGCCGGCAAAGCCATATTCGGTGATCGGCGTATCGATGACGCGCTTGTCGCCGAACTCGTCGAGCAGCCCCTGCGTGACCTTGTACGCGCCCTGATATTGCGCGACTTCCTCACCCATCACGAACACGCGATCATCGGACCGCATTTCCTCGGCCATCGCATCGCGCAACGCTTCGCGGACCGTGGTCTTCACCATTTCCGTGCCGGCCGGCACTTCCGGATCGGCGATCTTCACCTTCTCCGCCGACGCGACCAGCGCATGGGTGCCGCTGGCGGACGGATCGGGCGCAGCGCTTTCCGGTGCCGGTGCCTTGCCGCCATCGGCGGGGGCCTCGGCCGGCGTGGCATTGGCGGTGCCGCCTTCATCCGCGACCGGTGCCGCATCGCCCTTCGGCGCGGAAACGGTCGACGCATCCTCGCCTTCCTCGGCGATGATCGCGATCACGGTGCCGACCTTCACGCCGTCCGTGCCCTCGGCGATCAGGATCTTGGCGATGACGCCTTCGTCCACCGCCTCGAATTCCATCGTCGCCTTGTCGGTTTCGATTTCGGCCATGATGTCGCCGGATGCGACGGTGTCGCCTTCCTTGACCAGCCATTTGGCCAGCGTGCCTTCCTCCATCGTGGGGGAAAGCGCGGGCATCTTCAGTTCGATCGCCATCAGTAGGATTCCACCAGCACGTCGGTATGGAGTTCGGCCAATTCCGGCTCGGGCGACTGTTCGGCGAAGTCCGCCGCTTCGGCCACGATCGCCTTGATGTCCTTGTCGATCTTCTTCAGTTCGTCCTCGGTGACGCCCATCTCTTCCAGCTCGCGCTTGGCGGCCTCGATCGGATCGGACTTTTCGCGAACCGACTGCACCTCGTCCCGCGACCGGTATTTGGCCGGATCGGACATGGAATGTCCGCGATAGCGATAGGTCTTGAGTTCGAGCAGCACCGGCCCCTTGCCCGCGCGCGTCCACGCGATCGCCGTCTCGGCCGCGCCACGCACCGCGAGCACGTCCATGCCGTCGACCTGGATGCCGGGAATGCGGAAGCTTTCGCCACGGCGATACAATTGGTCTTCGGCCGATGCGCGGTTCACGCTCGTGCCCATCGCATATTGGTTATTCTCAATGACGAAGATCACCGGGAGCTTCCAAAGCTCGGCCATGTTGAACGATTCGTAGACCTGGCCCTGATTGGCCGCGCCATCGCCGAAATATGCGAGGCACAGGCCGCCATCGCCCTTATATTTATGGCTGAAGCCCAGACCCGCGCCTAGCGAAACCTGCGCGCCCACGATGCCGTGCCCACCGAAGAACTTATGTTCCACGGAGAACATGTGCATCGAGCCGCCCTTGCCCTTGGAAATGCCGGCGGCACGTCCGGTCAGCTCGGCCATGATGACCTTCGGGTCGATGCCATAAGCCAGCATGTGGCCATGGTCACGATAGCCGGTGATGACCGAATCCTTGCCCTCTTCCAGCGCGGACTGGAGGCCGACGGCCACGGCTTCCTGACCGATATAGAGGTGGCAGAAACCGCCGATCAGGCCGAGGCCGTAAAGCTGGCCGGCCTTTTCCTCGAAACGGCGGATCAGCACCATCTGACGATAGAATTCGAGCAACTGCTCCTTCGTTGCCGCGAACCGCTGGGGTTCTGCGGGACGTTCGCGGTTCGGGGTCGCGGGAGGGGCCTCGGCCTCTCCACTGCGCGGCTGCACTGCCTTTGCCAAGCGTCCGGCTCCTTCGTCTGGAAATCTGGGGCGGGTCTAGGCGGGACCGTCGCATTCCGCAACGGCAACCCCGCTCTTTCACCGGTTTTGCAGGATAACCTCGTCTTCGCGAACCTGTTCGGTTCGCAAGCGCACCAGCTCGTCCGCCAGATCGGGGTCCACGCCCCGCCGCGGATCGAGCAGATCGGACCGATGCTGGAGGCGAGCGCGCTCCGCCTCAACGCGGACCAGTTCCGCCTCGCGCGCGATCCGCGCCTTCTTGTAATCGCCCCAGGCCATCAGGCCGTTCTGTCCGGTCACCGCCGCCATCACGAAATAGGCGATGATGAGCAACGCCGCGGCCGGGGCCGCAGCGGAAAGGATCAGGGCAAGGGTCGAACGCTTGCTGGCCAAGGCCGGACATCCCTTCAATCTGGCGAGGATTTCCCTGCCGGACCCCGCCGCCCCGGATCCCGTCACGATAGGGATCCGGTCACATCGCGGGGGTCAGGCTCCGCTCAACGCAGGATCGAACGCCCTGCATAGCGGGCCACGATCCCCAGTTCTTCCTCGATCCGGATCAGTTGGTTATACTTGGCCAACCTGTCCGACCGTGCCAGCGAACCGGTCTTGATCTGCCCGCAATTGGTTGCGACCGCCAGATCGGCGATCGTCGAATCCTCGGTCTCACCCGAACGGTGCGACATGACGGCGGTATAGCCCGCACGCTGCGCCATCGCGACGGCTTCCAGCGTTTCGGTCAGCGTACCGATCTGGTTGACCTTCACCAGCAGCGAGTTGGCGAGACCATCCTTGATCCCCTGCCCCAGCCGCTTCGGATTCGTGACGAACAGATCGTCACCCACCAATTGCGTCTTGTGCCCGATCTTGTCGGTCAGCAGCTTCCAGCCTTCAAAATCATCCTCGCCCATGCCGTCTTCGATCGAGAAGATGGGATAACGCGCCGCCAGATCGGCCAGATAGTCCGCCATCTCGGCCGGCGACAGCACACGGCCCTCGCCGGTCAACTGATAGGCGCCATCGCGGAAGAATTCGGTCGCGGCGCAATCCAGCGCCAGCATCACGTCGTCGCCCGGCCGGTATCCCGCCTTTTCGATTGAGGCCATGATGAAGTCGAGCGCCTCCACCGGGCTGCCGATGTTCGGGGCGAAACCACCTTCGTCGCCGACGGAGGTCGACAGGCCCTTGTCGTGCAGCCCCTTCTTCAGCGTGTGGAAGATCTCCGCGCCGCAGCGGACGGCCTCGACCATATTTTCCGCGCCGACCGGCACGATCATGAATTCCTGGAAATCGATCGGGTTGTCGGCATGCATCCCGCCATTGATGATGTTCATCATCGGCACCGGCAGCACATGCGCCGAAACCCCACCGACATAGCGGTAAAGCGGCAGACCGCGCGCTTCCGACGCCGCCTTCGCATTTGCGAGGCTCGCGCCCAGAATCGCGTTGGCACCGATCCGGCTCTTGTTCGGCGTGCCATCCAGTTCGATCATCGTCGCGTCGATCGCGGCTTGATCCTCGGCGTCGATACCGATGATCGCGTCGGCAATCTCACCATTCACCGCATCAATCGCCTTTTCGACACCCTTGCCCAGCCAGCGCGTCTTGTCGCCGTCGCGCAGTTCCACGGCCTCATAGGCTCCGGTGGATGCGCCCGACGGTACGGCGGCGCGACCGAAGCTGCCATCTTCCAGCGTCACATCGACTTCGACCGTGGGATTCCCCCGGCTGTCGACGATCATGCGGGCGTGGACATCGACGATTGCGGTCATGGGCAAAGGGCCTTTCTCTTAGGGAGCGGGGTCGGTTCGCGCGTCTCCTACCGGGCCGCATCGCCGGAGGCAAATAAGGCTTCACGAAATGGAACGGCGGCGTACACCGGAAGTTATCGTCTCGATACCGCAACAATAGACCGGAGAACGACATGGCCATGGGTGACACCCGCCTTCCCGAAGGCACCGACAGCATCATCGGCGGCGCTTCGGTCGGCAGCGAAGGATCGCGCTTCGACGAAAACCTGATCGAGACCGGCGAGACAAACACCGATACGTCGGCGTCGCGTCCTACGCTAGAGGAAGCCAAGGCCAAGGTTTCTGAAAAGACGGGCGAATTGCGCGGCCAGGCGACCGAGAAGGCACGCGAATATGCACTCCTCGGAAAAGACCGCGCGGTCGAAGGCCTCGATAACGTCCAGAAGCTCATCAACGATGCAGCCGATACGGTCGATTCCAAGGTCGGTGCGCAATATGGCGATTATATCCGTCAGGCGGCGGGTTCCGTCGCGTCCTTCTCCGATCTGATTCGCGATAAGGATGTGGACCAACTGCTGGACGATGCCCGTGATCTGGTGCGTAAAAGCCCGGCCGTGGCGATCGGTGCCGCCGCGACGATCGGCTTCGTGATCGCCCGGATCGCAAAGGCCGGGTTCGATGCATCATCGACCACCACGCCGACCACGGGTGGCGTGACGCCGCTCGATCCCAACGCCGGGACGCGTTACGGCGCATGAATCCGCACGGCGATCCTGCGGACCTGACGGTCGGGCCATTATTCCATCGTTTGCTGGACGATGGGCAGGCCTATGTCCGCGCCGAGGTCGAGGTGGTTCGCGCCACGGCTAAGGCGCGGATTGGCTCCGCGCGCAACGCGATCATCATCGGCACCGCCGCCATCTTCGTGGTGCAGGCCGGTTTGACGATGCTGTTCATCGCACTCGGTTCGGCACTGGCCCTGCTTGTCGGGGTCTGGGCCGGTCAGTTGCTCGCTGCGGTAATCGCGTTCCTGATCGCTGGCCTGATGGTGAAATATGCGATTTCGCATTTTTCGCCGCAAACCAGTTCGACGGACGAGACGGAGACTGCGCCATGAGCATGGATCCCGCCATCGCCGCTGCGAAGGCCAATGCGGTAGCCGCCCGCGCTCGTCTGGAAGCGACCGTGCAGGAAATGCAGTCCCGATTGAACCCGTCCGCGATCGTCCATGGCGCATGGTCGGACATGGTCGATCGCGGCGCAGACGCCTGGGATGTGGCAGTCGATCGCGGCGCGGAGGCGCTCAGCATCGTCGTGGATCGCGGGTCGCAAGCTACCGAAGATGCGGCCGCCTTCGTGCGTCGGCGTCCCGGTCTGTCCGCTGCCGCCGTAACCGCCGCCATTGCCATGATTGCCGGTCCCCCGCTGGTCCGGCGCGCCTTGCGCAAACCCCCTCCCGAACCGCCGGTCGCGGAAGCCCTCCCTCGTTTGACCGGCCCCATCCCCCATCTGGAGACACGCCCATGACCCCCCACGCCAATGACGACCGCGCAGAAGGCGCTCTTACGCTGGCCGCGCACAAGG